>OLGE01000056.1_pt1 | contig 120834 bp, 109 predicted proteins | sample 1605151 | NCBI WGS metagenome assembly OLGE01 (sample SAMEA3888912, study PRJEB22519) | human gut metagenome | biome: human gut; feature: human-associated habitat; material: faeces | place: Denmark | collected 2010
GGTAAACTGGCAAAAGTTTAGGAGAAACTTCATCTCCCTTGATTCCAGCCGCATCTCGTTCCTTTTCAAATGCCTTTACATGGTCAAGGTTCATTTTAGAAGTTTCAGAAAGCTGAATGTCCTTGAACATTTTTCCAGCTTCAATTCCAGCTTCGCGGCCGAATACAACAACGTCAAGCAAAGAATTTCCCATCAATCGGTTTGTTCCATGGACACCGCCAGAAGCCTCTCCGGCAACGAGCAGATTCTTTACATTTGTGTGGCAAGTCTTGTCAATTTCAACACCGCCGTTCTGGTAGTGGAGCGTAGGGTAAACCAAAATCGGTTCCTTTCGGATGTCGATTCCGTATTTAATGAACATATTGTACATTGCAGGAATTGACTTTAAGATTGTTCCTTCGCCGTGAATCATATCAATCATCGGAGTATCAAGCCAAACAGCGTCCTGAACATCGTTGTGAACACCACGACCTTCTTTTACTTCGCGGATAATTCCAGAAGCGTTTACGTCGCGTGTTTCAAGAGGATGAATATAAACCTCACCATTCTTATTAATCAGCTTGGCGCCAAGCGAGCGCACTTTTTCTGTTACAAGTTTTCCAAGAATCTGGCTTGGATAAGCAGCTCCTGTAGGATGATACTGCAATGAATCCTGATACAAAAGTTTTGCGCCTGCGCGGTAAGCAAGAACAAGACCGTCAGCTGTAGCACCATAATGGTTTGAAGTAGGGAATCCCTGGTAATGCATACGACCTGCGCCGCCGGTTGCAAGAATCACAACTTTTGCCTTTGCGATGTAAAGCTCGTTTGTTTCCATGTTCATAAGAACCGCGCCGCAGGCTTCGCCCTTGTCGTTCTTGATAAGCTCAATCGCCGATGTGAAATCAACAACAGTGATGTTGTCCTTGCGGTTGAAAGTCTCATCGCGGAGCGTTCGCATGATTTCTGCTCCGGAATAGTCCTTGCAGGCGTGCATACGTTTTCGGCTTGTTCCGCCGCCATGGGTTGTAACCATTGTTCCGTCCGGCATTTTGTCAAATTCAACGCCAAGGTCGTTCAACCATTTGATTACAGACGGAGCCTTGTTTACAAGCGTATAAACAAGCTCAGGTTTTCCATCAAAGTGTCCGCCGCCAAAGCAGTCAAGGTAATGCTGCGCAGGAGAATCGTTCGGCTTGTCGGCCGCCTGGATTCCACCTTCTGCCATCATTGTGTTTGCGTCACCTACGCGGAGTTTTGTAACAAGAAGAACTTTTGCGCCGGCTTCAGAAGCCATGATTGCGGCAGAAGTTCCGGCTCCACCACCGCCGATTACAAGAACATCAGTTTCATAGTCAACGTGGTTCAAGTCAATGTGCTCCGGCTCAATTCTTGGTTTTGCCTCAAGCATTTTTGCAAGTTCAATAGGTGCTTTCTGTCCTTTGTTAGGACCGATTTTCAGCTCCTCAAACTGGCTCTTGATTCTATCCGGATGAAATTTCAAAAGCAAATCGTCTTTTTCTTCCGCTGTAAGACGAGCGTGTTCAAATTTAAGGTTCTCTTCGCGTTTTTCTGCAACAATCTTAGCTGCATCGTCAAGATAATTTCCGTACATATTTTATCTCCTGAAGGAGCGCCATGCTTGGGCGCGTCAGTATTTTTCTGAACTACACGGATATGCGGTCCAGATTATTTTTCAATTTCTCGTGTGTTATACAGTTCTTTGATTTCAGCCAAAGGCTTTTTCATCAAATTCTGAATAAGTTCCTCGCACTTTCCTTCGTTGATTTCTTCCACACGGTCAAGAAGATGCTGGCTCTGCGGCTGGATATATTTTCCGTTCAGGCGGCGCGCAAGCTCCGCAACCTGAGGATGGCTGATTCCTGCCGGACAACGGGAAGAACAGCAGCCGCACATGATGCAGTCAAAAGAAAGATCCGCGCATTTTGCAAAATCACCGCGCTGCGCGTAGGCAATGTACTGCATTGTCTGAAGATTCTGAGGGCAGGCGCGTGTGCAGGCATTGCATCCTACGCAAGAATAAATTTCCGGGTAAAGCTGCATCATAACAGCCTGTTCCGGCTTAATCTTGTTGATGTCGTAAACCTGTTTAACAAGCGGGAAGAAAGGAAGTGTCGCAATGTACATTCCATCAATAACTTTCTGTGAGCAGGCAAGACAAGTCTTAAGCTGGTTTTCGCCTTTCACGCGGTAAATTGTCGCGCAAGCGCCGCAGAAACCGTTTCGGCAACCGCAGCCTCTTTTCAGCTGGTAGCCAGCGTATTCCATCGCATTCATTACTGTAAGTTCTGCCGGTACTTCATATTTTTTTCCAAACAGATATATTGTAGCCATTTGAGTTTTATTTTCTGCCATTTTTATACTCCTAAAAGGGGCGCCTGCCCCTCACTTCAAACCTGCGGTTTTCCGCTGCCCCCTCTCCTAAGGGGCTTATGCCCCTTAAAAACCCCGGGGAGACTGAACCGCAGGTCAGTAATATTAGTATTCTGGAGGTAATTCTCCAAGCTGGTCAAAGCTGAATACCGGACCGTCCTTGCATACGAATTTATCGCCGATGTTGCAGCGTCCGCATTTACCGATTCCGCATTTCATCCGCATTTCCATTGTTGTAAAAACCTGCTCATCTTTAAAGCCAAGTTTTTTCAAGGCATCCAAAGAAAGGTGAATCAAAATCGGAGGTCCGCACATTATAACCGTCATTCCCGGATCCGGATTAAGTTCTGTTACAAACGGAGGAACAAATCCTACGTGGCCTTTCCAGTTTTCTTCCGGACGGTCGATTGTAAGATCTATTGAGCAGTTCGGCTGCTTCATCCACACATTCTGCATCTCATCAAGGCGAACAAGGTCTGCCATTGAGCGTGAACCATAGATTACCTGAATTTTTCCGTAATCCGCGCGGTGGTCCATCATGTAATTTACTACAGAATGAACAGGAGCGATTCCAATACCGCCGGCAATAACAAGAATATCCTTTCCCTTAAGTTTTGTGTCTACTGGGAAGCCGTTCCCGATTGGTCCGCGAACGCAGATTTCCTGTCCGATTTCCGCATTGTGAAGGAATTCTGTTACCACACCGCATTTTTTAATTGAAAATTCCATGTGTGTTTCAAGAGTTGGCGATGAGGTAATTGAAATCATCGATTCACCAACGCCAGGCACAATCAGCATTGCGCACTGACCCGGAATATGCTCGAACAATTTTTTTCCATCAAGACCAACTACGCTGAATGTCTTTACATCAGGAGTTTCCTGTCTTATATCAATAATTTTTCCTACATAAGGAATAAAGCTTTCGTTGTTTTCCATCGTTTTCTCCTATTCCTTAGATGTCGCTAGATTCCTGAACGGCTTTTATTACTTTCACAACGTTCATGTTTACCGGACAGCTTTCAACGCAGCGGCCGCATCCAACGCACTGGAAAAGACCTTCGTGCGCCATCGGGTAGTACATAAGCTTGTGCATAAACCTCTGGCGGCTTCTCTCAACCTGAGTAAGGCGTGGATTTGCGGCGGCCATCTGTGTAAAATCTGAATACATGCAGGAATCCCAGCAGCGTATCTGCCTGATTCCGCGGCCTGTATTAAAATCCCGCACATCAAAACACATACAGGTAGGGCAAACATAAGTACAGGTTCCGCAGCCTACGCAAGGCTCGGCAACTGTTTTCCAGATTTTTGAGTTGAAAATCTTAAGCATATCTTTTCCCTGGAATTTTGAAAGGTCAAGATGCGCAAATGGAAGTTTTTCTGTTTTTTCAAGAATTGACTTCTTTTCATTTTCAACAGGCTTCTCATCGGAATCTGTAAGAACAGAAGAAACTTTTTCAATAAAAGCTTTTCCTTTTTCAGTATTTGCCTTGAAGAAATATTTTCCGTCCGCAAGCCAGCAGCTTACATCACCGGCAGAACCGTTCTTGTCGCTTGAAAGCGAGGCATCAATTCCATAAGTAGAGCAGAAGCAGGTTTTCTCCGGCTCATTGCAGGCAAGGGTAACAACAGTTCCATGTTCCCGGTGATTTTTATAATAAGTATCAACCGGATTCATGTTCAGATATACATTGTCAATTACAGTAAAACCTACAGCATCACAAGGACGAACACCAAAAATCACAAAATCTTCAGAATCTTTTCTTGGATCAATAATTTTGATTTCTTTTCCTTTTAATTCATAGCTTACCATGTGCTCTGTTTTTGGAAAGAAAAAATCCTTCGCAGAACGCACTGTCTTTAAATTAGATGAAAGTTTTACGCCTTTTTCCCATTTCTTGAAATCAGCCTTGCCACTTTCATTTGTAACAGGAAGATACAAAGGTGATTTTTCACCAATCAATGCAAATAATGAGTCTATTTTGTCAGATGAAATACTAAGCATTACTGTTCACCTCCATCTTTTGACCTTGACCAAACAATGCTTGTTTCCGCATCCCCGGTTGTATAAGTAAGCATAGGAGGTTTAGTTTCCATGTCGTTTCCGGCCTGATATTCTCCGTAAATTTCATTTATATCCTTGATGTATTTACGGTTAAGAAGATAGAGCGGAATTCCCTGCGGACAAACTCTTGAGCATTCTCCGCAGTCTGTACAGCGGCCGGCGACATGCCATGCCCTGATGATATGGAAAAGGCTTTCCTCAAAGTTTGTTTCCGCGACTTTCTGCGATGTGTAAAGCTTGTTGTTGTCAAACACACATTTTTCGCAGGTGCAGGCTGGACATACATTTCGGCACGCGTTGCAGCGGATGCAGCGGCTGAATTCATTTTTCCAGAATTCAGAACGTTCGTCTGCGGTCATATTTTCAAAACGGTCAAGAACCTCAAGACGCTTTGATTCGCCTGCATTTTCAGTTTCCTCAACGCCCAGAAGCTCGTCGCATGAAACGTGTTTTTTTCCGGCGCAGCTTTCGCATTCAGAACCGCCGTCAAGAGAATCCTGGCACGGAATTCCGATAGCGTAAACATCGCCGCGTGCAATTCTGTTTTCCTTTAAAAGCTGGGTAAACGAATATGAATCGTTCGGCTTTAGGAAAACAAGAACAACTTCTGAAGGAATCGGCGCTTCCGCGGCATTCGGGTCGCGCTGTTTTGCCATAGTGTTGTTCATTCTTGTTGTGCTTTTTTTTGTTTCAATTTCTCTTGTTATTTTCACAAGATATTTTGAAAGGTTTGCCGCACAGTTTTTGTCATAAATAAATTCTTTATCAAGTTCTTCCGCTGAAGAAAAAGTTCCCGGTGTAATATCATCGTCAAAAAGACCTTTTTTCCAGCCGACAACGCGCTGAACCTTGCCTTCGGAAAGCAATTCTTTTGCGCGTTGAATCATTTTTGCGCTTAGTTCTTGCATCGTACATCCTCCAGCTTTTTACATTCGCCAAGCTCTTTTATCTGAGCCACAAAATCATTCATAATTCCGGCGAATCTTACGCCTTCCGCCGCAGAACACCATTCAACACGTGTACGGCCCTTTTCAATTCCCAGGAAGTCAAGCTGGCTGAACAAGAGTGTCATTCTTCGGCGCGCGAAATAGTTTCCTGTTGAATAGTGGCAGTCTCCAGGATGGCAGCCGCAAAGGATTACTCCATCAGCTCCTCGCTGGAACGCCCGCAGGATGAACAAAGGATTCAGGCGGCAGGAACAAGGAATTCTTACGATTTTTACGTTAGCCGGATATTCAAGACGGTTGTTTCCGGCTAAATCCGCTCCGGCATAGGAACACCAGTTGCAGCAGAACGCGATGATTTTTGGTGTCCATTCTGTATTTTTTACAGTGTTTTCATTTTCTAAAGACATGCATCAACCTCCGCTAAAATCTGTTTGTTGCTGAATCCGTTCAAATCCATTGCGCCGGAAGGACAAGCTACTGTACAAGCGCCGCAACCCTGGCACATCGCGCTATTGACCTGCGAAACATGACGGGTGATTGTGGTTCTGTTAGGACCGCGGAAATCCTTGTCAACGTAGCTGATTGCTCCGTAAGGACAAACATTGGCGCACTGGCCGCATCCGTTGCACATATTTTCATCAGGATGAGCGGTGCAAGGATTGTTCTTGAGCTTGTCTTTTATAAGAAGACAAATCGCTTTTGCCGCGGCGCCGGAAGACTGTGCTACAGTCTCAGGAATATCTTTCGGTCCCTGGCAGCAACCTGCAAGGAAGATACCGGCGGTAGGGCTTTCAACAGGACGAAGCTTTGCATGGGCCTCAAGGAAGAAGTCATTTGTGTCCATAGAGGTTGTAAGCATTGTTGCAAGCGGACGCGCAGACTTGTCTGCTTCAATAGAAGCCGCAAGAACAACCATGTCCGCCTTGATGTGAACCTGTCTGTTCAAAATCAAGTCAGAACCCTGAACATCAAGTGTTCCGTCCGCAAGAGGAGTTACCTTTCCAACCTGACCTTTGATGTAGTCAACACCGTACTGCTCAACGGCACGGCGATAGAATTCATCGAAATTCTTTCCAGGAGTACGCACATCAATATAGAAAACAGTGATGTGGGTGTCCGGATAGTGGTCACGTGTCAAAATCGCGTGCTTTGCAGTGTACATACAGCAAATCTTTGAGCAGTATTCATGGCCTTTTTTAGAATCTGCTGAGCAACGGCTTCCCACGCACTGAATAAATACGATTTCCTTTGGCTCTTTTCCGTCTGAAGGGCGAAGAAGATGACCATTTGTAGGACCTGAAGCATTGCATAGACGTTCAAATTCCAAAGAAGAAACAACATCCGGGCTTTGTGAATATGCGTATTCATCAAATTTTTCAAGGCTGATTGGATTGTAACCAGTGGCGACAATAATCGCGCCGTATTTTTCTGTGATGATTTCTTCCTTCTGGTTGAAATTGATAGCTCCGGCAGCGCATGCCTTTTCGCAGAATCCGCAGACATTGTCCTTGCCATTTTTAAGGCCTTTCATGTGAAGACAATAGTTTGCGTCAATGTTTGCTACTTTTGGAACAGCCTGCGCAAAAGGAATATCAATCGCCTTTTTGTTGTTCAAGTTCAAGTTGAAAGGATTTGGAACTTTCTTGTTAGGACATTTTTCAATACAAGCGCCGCAACCCGTACATTTTGTTTCATCAACAAAGCGCGGATGACGTTTAATATCAATTGTGAAATTTCCTATATATCCTTTTACTCCGCAAACTTCAGAATAAGAAAGAATTCTGATATTAGGATTCTGGCTTACTTCTGTCATTTTTGGAGTTACGATGCAGGATGCGCAGTCAAGGGTAGGGAATGTCTTGTCGAGCATCGCCATTTTTCCACCGACTGTAACATTTTTTTCTACAATATCAACCGGGAATCCGGCGTCCGCAATATCAAGAGCGGCGGTGATACCTGCGATTCCTCCGCCAATAACCAAGGCTCTCTTTGTCATTGGAGTTTCACCCGGAATCAACGGGGTGTTAAGGATTGTTTTTGCGATTGCGGCCTTACCAAGGGCAACAGCTTTTTCTGTCGCGTCTGACATATCCTTCATAACCCATGAACACTGTTCGCGGATATTTGCAACTTCAACTTTATAAGGGTTCAATCCGGCTCTTTCTGCGCAAGCGCGGAATGTTTTTTCGTGCATTCGCGGCGAGCAGGAGCAAAGAACAACACCAGTCAATTTATCATTTTTGATATGTTCTTCTATCATCTGCTGACCGGCAGAAGAACACATATAAGTATAATGCGTTGAAAAAACAACGCAGTTTTCTTTTCCAAGTTCTTCAGCAACTTTTGCTACGTCAACTGTACCGGCAATATTAGTACCACAGTGACATACAAAAACACCAATTCTTTCCATCTGTCACTTCCTTATTTCTTGTATTTTCTGAATGCGCTCATCAGTGCCTGCTGCGGCATATCGGCATCCAAATGTTCTGGAACCTGTTCCGGGTCAAGGTGGTGAGGACCGCGCTGACCTTCAACATACTGACGTACCGCATCAATGATTTTTGTAGGCTCAACCTGACGCGGACATCGCTCCAGACACGCAAAACATGAAAGGCATGCATAGATTGATTTACTTTTAAGAAGAGGCTCAATCTCTCCTTTTTCAACCATCTGTACAAACTGATGCGGATGATATTCCATAGAGTCATAGTTCGGGCAAGTGCCGGAGCATTTTCCGCATACCATGCATTTCTTTGTGTTTACTCCGCTTATTTCAAGAATCTGGCTTTTTAACTGTTCAATTTCTGACTTAAGCATTTACAGACTCCTTTCCGTTTAAGGAAGCAAGAACTGAATCTTTTATTCCCAGAGCTTCCGCAAGGAGTTCGGAAAAATAAATAACATCAAGATTGCTGTCTTTTCTGTTTTTTATAAGGTTATAACGGCATAGAGGGCAGCTTGTTACAAGCATTTCCGCGCCGAAGTCCTCTGCGTTTCCAAGAATCGCCTGGGCGCGCTTTTCAGGAATTGAAGGATTTTCAAAAACTGTATATGCGCCGCAACATTCGTTTCTCTGCGCGTAAATTACAGGTGTCGCTCCTATGGCTTTTATAAAATCCTCGATAATCTGTGGATTTTCAGGGTCGTCAAACTGCATTACGCTACCCGGACGAAGGAGAAGGCATCCGTAGTAAGCGCCGATTTTCTTTCCTTTTAATGGATTTTTTACAGCGGCTTTTACATTATCCCAGCCAACCACATCGCGGAGAACCTCAAGATAGTGAAGAACCTTTGTTTCTCCGTGATATTCAATTCCATCCTCTTTCAGATAATTGTTTGCCTTAAGAGAAGTGTTCTCATCATTCGCCATGGCATCGTTTGTCTGCTTTAAAACGTTGTAGCAGGCGGAACAGAGAGTCACAAGGTTCTGATTGCTTTTGTACGCATCAGACAAAGCCCTTACTGAAGGAAGTTTTGGGGCAATTTCTTTTGTGGACATAGGATAAACACCGCCACAACATTGCCAATCCTGGATTTCTTTAAGCTCAAAGCCCAGAACCTCAGCGGAAGCCCTGGCGTATGCGTCAAGCTCAACCGCCTTGTTCTTCAAGGTACATCCAGGAAAATATGAATAAGTTATTTTTTCGTTCATTTTTTTACCCCGGCCATTTCTTCAGGCTTAAATACTTCGTCAAACTTTTCCGCGGTAAGGAATCCAAGGCTTACGCAGGCTTCCTTTAAAGAAATGTTCTTTTCGTATGCAAGGTGGGATGTTTTAGCAGCATTCTCATAGCCGATGTAAGGATTCAATGCGGTTACAAGCATAAGCGAGTTGTAAAGGTTATGGTGCATTTTTTCCCTGTTCGCAGTAATTCCCGCGGCGCAGTTTTTATCAAAAGATATAATTGATTCCGCAAGAAGCCTGCACGACTGGATAAAGTTGTAGGCAATTACCGGCATGAAGACATTCAGCTCAAAATTTCCCTGAGAAGCGGCGAAACCGATGGCGGCATCATTTCCCATTACCTGCACGGCAACCATTGTAACAGCCTCGCACTGGGTTGGATTAACTTTTCCCGGCATGATTGAAGAGCCCGGTTCGTTCTCAGGAATATGGATTTCACCCAGACCATCCCTAGGACCGGAAGCAAGCCATCTTACGTCATTTGCAATTTTCATCATATCCGCGGCAAGCGCCTTTACCGCTCCGTGTGCAAAAACAAGCTCGTCCTTTGAAGTAAGGGCATGAAATTTGTTCGGCGCGGTTATAAATTCTTTTCCTGTAAGCTCTGAAACCGAATCCGCAACTTTTACATCGAATCCGGCGGGCGCGTTAAGTCCTGTTCCGACCGCAGTTCCACCAAGCGCAAGCTGTTTAAGATAAGGAAGCGAAGATTTAAGCATTTCCGCATCCCGCTCAAGAGATGTGCGCCAGCCTGAAATCTCCTGGCTGAATGAAATAGGAACCGCATCCTGAAGGTGTGTTCTTCCTGATTTTACGATTCCCTCATTTTCTTTTTCGAGCCTTTTGAATGTCTCCACAAGCACAGAAACCGCAGGAAGCAGCCTGTCTTCAATTTCGCATACAGCGGAAATGTGAAGCGCCGTTGGGAATGTGTCGTTTGACGACTGGCTCATGTTTATATCATCGTTCGGATGACAGAGTTTTTTTCCGGCAATCTCGTTCGCGCGGTTTGCGATTACCTCATTTGCGTTCATATTGCTCTGAGTTCCGCTTCCAGTCTGCCATACTACAAGAGGGAAGTGTTCGTTCAAAGAACCGCTTATAACTTCGTCGCAGGCCTTTTCAATTGCCGCGAGTTTTTCGTCTGTCATTTTTTCCGGTTTCAGGGCGTGATTCGCTCTAGCCGCCGCTTTTTTCAGGTAGCCGAAAGCCTTTGTTATTTCCCGAGGCATAGTTTCTATGCCAACGCCAATATTAAAGTTCTCGTGACTTCGTTCAGTCTGTGCTGCCCAGTATTTGTCGGCTGGAACTTTCACTTCACCCATTGAATCATGCTCAATGCGAAAGTTGTCCATAAATCTGCAAGTCTCCTAAAAAATATCCCCGAAAGAAAAAGCAACCCCGTTCTAAAAAGCCGCTTTTTCTTAATTATTTAAAACTGAATCTGCTTGATAACGTCCTTCAGGCAGCCCGCCGAATGACGAAGTGAAGCAATCTCAGAATCTGTAAGCGGCGCCACGGCGTGTCCCTGGATGCCTCTTCCTCCAACAATTGTCGGAGTTGAAAGACATACATCTGAAATTCCGTATTCTCCGTTCATCATTGTAGAAATTGTCAGCAAAGAATTCGTAGAGAAGTTCAATGCCTCGCAGAGTGTCGCCGTTGTTATGCCAATCGCATAGTTCGTGCATTTCTTTGCGGCGATGATAATTCCGCCTGATTTTCGTATATATTCCTCAACATCGTTTTTATCGAATGTCGGAATATTTTCCGCGCCTTCAAGAGAAGAAGCGTATTTTTCAACCGGAATAGATCCGATGTTTGCCAATGACCACGGAACAAACGAAGAGTCTCCGTGTTCACCAAAAACGTAGCCGTGGACATTTTCCTGAGCCACTTTGTATGTTTCGGCAATGCGCGCGCGGAAGCGTGCTGTGTCAAGCATCGTTCCTGTTCCGAAAATGTGGTTTTCAGGAATTCCCGATGTTTTTATAAATTGATATGTAAGAATGTCAACTGGATTTGCAACGATTACATAAAGGGCATTTGGCGCGGCTTTTGTAATTTCAGGAATGATTGATTTTGTAATGTTAACGTTTGTCTGTGTAAGATCAAGACGCGACTGACCTGGTTTTCTGGCAACTCCGGAAGTAAGAATGACTATATCAGAGTCTTTAGCGTCTGCATAATCGCCCTCATGAATGGAAACCGGACCAATAAATGGTGTTCCCTGACGAATATCCATAGCCTCGCCCATAGCTCTGTCTTTTGCAATGTCGATTAAAACAATCTCAGAAGCAAGCTGTTTTACAGTCAATGCGAAAGCAATTGTTGAGCCAACCTGACCAGCACCAATAATTGTAATTTTATTTGCCATATATGTGTCTCCTTAACACAATCTTATTGCCGTTGCAAATCTTTGAATGGAACAAAACTTATCCCATATTACAACGATATTATTTTAAGTATAGTATGTTTTTAATTTAATGTTAATAAAGAGTTAGCATTATTTTGCATCAATCGTTGAGCCGGAATCGTTTTTCCTTGAGGAAATTTCCTTTAAATCCTGCTTGTCCAGAAGTTTTACAGCGCCGTCCGCACCGGTGACAATAATATACTGCCCCGCAACCGTAACCGGAGTCGCCGGCTTAAGGCTCGCATTTGACTTCAGCTTCAGATTGAGCTCAGAGTCATATTTTGCAAGAGCGCAGGTTTTTCCATTCTGAATTACGCAGTAATATTCTCCGCCATCCTGCACAAGAACCGAGCTTTCCGCCACGGTTTCTGCGCTTTCCTTTATAATTTCCATTGTGTCTGACGAAAGCAGGACTAGTTTTACAGTTCCGTTGCCCTTGTTTTCTCCGGCAATCGCCACAAAATTCTGACCTTCCTGAAACATCGTCCTGTTTCTTATGAATGTCACCGGAGACGACTTTATCACTTCACCTGTAGAGGCGTTTACTTTTATAAGCCCCGAAAGCATTGATACGTCATTTGTAAGCTCAATTCCGTACACCGAAGGCGCAGCGGCATTTTCAATTTCTTTTTTTATCACTTCAGCCTGGTCTTTTGCGATTGTCTTGCGCTCTTCCTGAGCCTCCGCGGTTTTTCTGTCCGCGACAGCCTGCTGTCCTGACGCCTCTGTCGCGGCGTTTTCCGCGACAGCCTGCTGTTCTTCCTGGGCGGTTTTCTGCTCTTCATAAGCAGCCTGCTTTTCTTCCGCTTCTATTTTCTTTTCTTCGGCTTCCTTTGCCGCTTCCTTGTTGTCAGGCTCTTCTTCCGCTTTTTTCTGCGCCTCCTCAGCCTGAGTTACGGCAGTTTCCGCTTCTTTTCTGGCGACTTCAGTCTTCTGCTTTTCCTCGTTCAATTTTTTCTGTTCCTGAACGGCATTTTTCTGGGCTTCCTGCGCTTTTTTCGCCGCGTTCTCAGCCTCTCGCTCCTTTATGTCAACCATTTCCTTTCGGCTTTCAACATTCCTGTCATCATCTTCCTGCATGCTTTTTACAACCTGCGTGTCGCTTATAACAGAAGTGTCAACCGTGCTTAAACCGCCGTTCACGTCGTAAAGAGGAATCACAATCTGTGATTTTCCCGGCCAGTCGCTGTAATTTACAGAAAGACCGCAGTTTGCGGAAGTCAGGTTGTCCAATACGATTTTCTTATATTTTTTCTGGAACGTGTCTAAATTTCCGCGGTAAACCGCATTGTACACTGTCACAAACACGGCGACAGTTTCCGCATCCTTTTCAGAATATCCATAGGCCGCCGCAAGATAAGAAGCGATTATGTGGCGAAGATTATCAATGTGGTCGACAGTCGCATCGGAACCTATTAAAATTATATCTGCGTCAAGCCTGTCTTTTTCAGAAGGATCTATCGCGTGTATGACTGAATATTTTGCAGAATTTCCGGCGGACACCGTTTTTGAAGTGTCTTTCGCCACCACAGCTCCAAGGTCAGTTCCAAGCTGCTTTATGCTCGAAAGAGAATCAATTTTTGAATGCGGACCTGTGTAATTGATAAATACAATCGTGTCGTTTCCCGTGCTTTTCAATTCTTCTTCATCAACTTTCTGGGCGTAAAAAGGAATTGCAGCTGCGAATGCAAGCAAAATAAATAAACTAATCTTATGTTCTTTCATAGAACCTCCAGAAAAACAATTCGTCATAGTATACAACTAAATTTTTAATCTAGCAATTTTTGCAAGTGTATTTCTTGCGTAATCCCGAAGATAACTTTCATATTGCGGATAAAGAAAATCCGTAAGAATATCCATTCCGTGGGAATAAAGGGCGGGGCGGCCCATAAAGCGGCATATTTCATAAACCGCATCGCATATAAGGATAAAATTCCTTGTCTTTGAGGCAGGAATACTGTGCGCCCTGATGTCTATTGCGTCCAGGATAAGTCCGTCCGGGTCGTATCCAAATGTGGAAACGCTTTTTAATATCACCTGAAAATTAACGTCGTCTTTTTCAAGCTTTAAAAAAGATGCCAGATACGGAACAAACGTGTCTGTGCCAAAAAGCTCCAGCTGCGAAAAAAAATCCTGCAATCCAAGTGTGTCGCGCCGGTAAATCATCTCGCGCTCAACGCGAGCGCCGGAATTGCTCTGAATCAGATTTCTGTTGTAGTCATCGCAAAGCGAAATCAGCGCGGAAATAAAATCTGTTTCCTTTTCTCCGTAATTTCCTTTTTTTAGGATTTTTATTCTATCCGTTCCTATATACTGAGATGGAATTCTGTCTGAAAATTCTATTGTTTCCAGACTTTTTGAATTGTTCTTGAAAAAATTGCGGTAAGACGGCTTTTGCGGCCTTTCCTTGTTTTTTTTCTGGATTCTGTAAAGTGTCCTGAAGCCAGACATCGCCCAGGAATTGCTGCATATAACAAGATAGTTTTCCTTTGTAAATGTGATGAAATTCCAGCTGCTGAAAATATCCGGTTTTTGGGGGAGAAGCCCTCCCCATAAAACTTCGCCTTCGGTTGTGTGGACAAAAGCTTTTTTTTCGTCGCAAATAAAAATATTGCCGCCGTCCGCCTCTGAGACACAGGTTGAGCCGGAAAAATCGCAGTCGGCGTTAAACCAGTCAGAAACTCTTCCGTCAAAAGTGCTGAAAACCAGAAATCTTGTTTTTACCGCTCCGGAGCCGCAGATTGCAAGCGCCGCCCTATGGCCGGGAAGCCCGATGAATTTTGAGCCGCCGGAAGCATTTGTGTTTGAGAAGGCTCTGTCTGAATAGGGAATTGTCCATTTTGTGGAAGTCTTTCCGTCAATCACGCGGCACATTCCGGCTCCGCCGCCGTTAAATGTCACCAGGACTCCGTCCGGACAGGAAAATGCCGACTGGATTGCTCCTGCAAAAGAGATTTCCTCAATTATGTTTCCAAATGGTGAAAATCTGATTCCCACGGTATTTCCATTTTTCAGGGCGTCCAGAAGCGCGATGATTGTACCGTCGTTAAGCTCAAGCAGTTTTTCGCCGGAAAGGTCGTTTGTTTTTAAAATCCATTTTTGTATTCCGTTTACTCCGTAACAGGCAATCATATTTTTTCCGCGCACTATGATTCTTGAGTCCCGGCCTATGAACGGATCTTCTGTGACTGAAAACGGAACTTCTGCCGTCCATAGCGTAAGTCCGCTGGGATTAATAAGTGAAAGATTCTTTTTGTCGCTTACAGTAAGCAGAAAATCACTTGAAAAAACAGTAAGGAACGGTTCCGGACGGCCTGGAATTCCGCGTTCCCAAAGTTTTTTTCCTTTATCCGTGCAGGCGGAAATCATTTTTCCGTCCGTAAGTACTGCAAATCCGTAGGAAGTCTTTTTTGGCTCACAAAGAGCCTTTCCGCCTGTGACGGAAGTCCAGCTGGAGTTTTCCGCGCTGAGCCTCTGGAGTTTTTCAATTTTTTGTCCTGAAGCGGAAACTTTTATGACCATGAAAATCAAGCAGATTGAAAAAACTATTAATCTTTTCATTTTTTTATCTCTTTTGTTCGTTTTTGTTGGCGCGCCGTGGGAATTTTATCCTGTTCCCCGTTTATTTTTCCAGGACAGCAAGGCTTTCTATATGGCTTGTGTTCGGATAAAAATCAAGCAGATAAAGTTTTTTCAGCACATAGCCGGATTTTATCAGCGCAGAAAGATCCCTGGCATGAGTCGCGGGGTCGCAGGAAACAGAACGTATCTGAGGAACCTGGGACCTGCACAGCCAATCAAGGACTTCTTTTTCCATGCCGCTTCTTGGCGGATCGATTACAACCGCGTCAAAGAGCGCGTTTTTATTTGATTCAGACCATTTTGCTCCGCTCAGTCCGATTGACTGGTGCTTTATTCCCATAAGATTTTTTTCCGCAAAAACCAGCGCGTCGCGGTTGTGCTCCACAAGAGTCAAATCCTTGAAGTGCTCTGCAAGAAAAACGCTGAAAGTTCCGCAGCCTGCATACATATCAAGCACGGATGTTCCGGCAAGACCGCCGCAGACTGCTTCTATTGATTTTTCAAGGACTTCAATGTTTGACTGGAAAAATCCCTTTACGTCAAAAGATATTTCTTTATCAAGAATTCTGACTCTTACGGTATTTTCCTCAGAAACTGTTGTTCCTGAATATCTTTTTTTTACGCAGCGGATATTTTTGTTTTTTTTCTTTAACAGCGTGTAGTTGTCAGAAGCTTTTGTTTCCTCCGCAGAAAACAAAACTTTCCTGCTTTCAGAACCTTCCGAAGAAAAAACATTCTTGGAGCCAAAAATATGGCACCGGCCCTTCGGACGCGCAGAAAACGGTGTCTCTGAAAACCATCTGTTTATTTCAGGCACGGCGCACAGGCAATTTTTAACAGGAATTATGCAGTTTGAGTTTCTTTCGCAAAATCCACCGTCGTTCAGCTGAAACCTGCTTCTGTAGTTAAAACTGCTTCCTGAAATCACTTCCACAGAATCTTCATTCACAGTAATTCCGTTGCGTTCAAGGCAGTCTATTAAGATTTGCTTTCTTAACTTCTTTTGAAATTCAGGCTCTATGTGCATCATATTGCATCCGCCGCATTTTCCGTACAAAGGGCAGGCTGGTTTTACCCTGAAAGGTGAAGGTTCTATGATTTCTGCGATTTCCGCACAGCTGTAGTCTCTTTTTTCTCTGGTGATTTCGACTTTCAGCGTTTCTCCGGGAATGGCAAACGGTACAAAAATGTTTTTTCCGCCGATTTTTGCCAAACAATTTCCCCCAAATGCAATTTTATCTGTTATAATAGTTTCCATAAGTTAGAAAATAATAACAAATTTTCATATTATAAAAAAGGACGGGACTCTTATGCAGGTAGAGAAATTTATGCAAAAAATGTCTGACGGAACGGAAATATCAGTGAACAGATGGATTCCGGAAAATGAGGATAACATTAAAGCCATAGTTGTTTTTAGCCACGGAATGCAGGAGCATGCCCTAAGATACGACAGGGTCGGAAGCGAATTTGCCGCCCGCGGATATTTATTCAGCGCCCACGACCATAGAGGACACGGAAAAACCGCTTACTATGCTGAAGCTAATAAAACCGGAATGTTTGGAAAAATAGCGGACAAAAACGGATTTGAAAAAGTAACATCCGACCTTGGTGAAATCATTGACGAACTTAACAAGGATTATCCCGGCAAAAAGATAATCCTGTTCGGACATTCATTCGGGTCAATCGTCGCGCAGAATTTCATCGAGCAGCATGGAGACAAAATTTCCGCATGCATTCTGAGCGGAACAAGAGGACCTATGAAAGGTCTGGCCGCAGAAAAATTATTCGCGGACCTTGCCTGCCTTGTCATGGGAAAAAACAAAAAATCCAGGCTGTGCCAGAACATTGCGTTCAGCTCTTATAACGACCGCTTTAAGAATGAAAAAGATTCCTTGTCATGGCTTAGCAAGAATGCCGCAAACAGAATGATGTACAGAAATGATTCATGGTGCGGCGGAATCTCCACGGTAAGTTTTTTCCGCGATGTCGCGGCAGGTCTTGCAAAAGTCCACAAAGCGAAGAATATCAGAAAAATTCCGCTGGAACTGCCGGTCCTTGCTGTTTACGGAAGCGACGACCCGGTCGGAAACTACGGAAAATCAATCGAAAAGCTTCTTGAGGCATACAGAAAAAATGGTGTAAAAAATGTTTCCTCAAAAATTTATGACGGAGACCGCCATGAAATACTGAACGAAGAAAACAGCGATGAAATTCTGTCAGATATTTTCAACTGGATTGAAAAAAATGTTTCTCTGTAATAATATCAGACTATTGTGTTATTTCGTTATGGTACTGATAAGAACGGCAAGCCTGTAAAAAAGGCTGTCGTATATACAAAAGAAGAGCATGGCATTCCTAAAAGCAAGGTTGATTTTGATGCCATACAGATTATTGACAGGTTAAGAGACTCTGGCTTTCACGCATATCTTGTCGGCGGAGCTGTACGCGATTTGATTGTGGGCAGTTCGCCTAAAGATTTTGATATTGTCACAGACGCAACTCCTTCAAAAATAAAAAGGATTTTCAGAAATTCCCGGATAATAGGAAAGCGGTTCCGCATTGTGCATGTGATTTTTGGAACTAAGATTTTTGAAGTCAGCACGTTCCGCTCAATCTGCGAAGGCTCTGTTGGAAACAACTTTGGAACGATAGACGAGGATGTCCAGCGCCGGGACTTTACAATAAACGCGCTTTATTACGATCCGATTCTGGAACAGGTCATTGATTATGTCGGCGGAATGAAAGACATAAAGAAAAAAATCCTAAGGCCTGTAATTCCTTTGGACAGAATCTTTGTGGAAGACCCTGTAAGAATGCTGCGCGCCATAAAATATTCAGCAAAAACCGGCGCAAAAATGAGTTTTGCATGCAGAAGAAGAATCCGGCAGTGCGCAAGCCTTCTGGCTTCTGTAAGCCCTTCAAGGCTGACGGAAGAGCTTTTAAAAATCCTGAACAGCGGAAGAGCCGCGGAAATTGTCGCGGAAGCCCTGGACACAGACTTGTATATGGCGCTTCAGCCGGCTGTTACGGCAATGATTTACGATGACAAAAAATTCGAGGCTTCATACATGAAAAATATGCAGAAACTCGACAACCTTATAAACGAAAATCCGGACGCCCGGCTTGGCGAAAAGCTTGTTTTTCTTATTTCTGATTTTGTAAGAAGCCTTACCGACTGGCAAAAAGAAATCGAAAACAAATCCGCATACGGCGAGCTTTATCTGCGCACATGGCGGGAATGCAGGAACTTTGTGCTTCCGATGAATCCGCAGCGGACAGAGCTTGAATTTGCGGTGAAAGAAGTCCTGGGACAAATCGGAATTTCCGGCAGAAGAAAAAAGCAGAAGTCAAGGCAAAGGCAGACGAAGACCGCAAAGACTACGGACACATTTCAGGAAAATGACTGCTGTTTGAGCCCAGTGCGTGCCAACGCGGCGGAAAGAGCGGCTATGAATTCTTGCTGACCGTGTTTTCACCGTTAAAATTGATGCAGTCAATAACAATGCTGACTTCCTCGATAAGAATTCCTGTGTAACTTTCGATTTTGTCAATTATATATTTTTGAAGCTTATGTATTTTTCCGGTAAGCTGGGTTCCGAACGGCACATCGATTGTAATTATTATTTTATATCCACGGGAATTTGTCTTTATTGTCATTTTATTCACGCGTACGGCAGGCTCGCACTCAGAAACGCAGTGCATGACCATCTGCGTAAGGGCGGCTTCTGAAATTTCTATTCTTCCTTTTTTAGAAAATTCCGGCTGGACAATTGACTTTTCAAAAAGTTTTCCATCGTTTTTATTGAAAATATTCTTCCTTTGAAAGAAAACTTTGATTGAATTTGAAAAAATCTGGGAATAATTCCGTTTTATCTCAATCGATGGAACTGGAATCACATGCTTTCCTTCCACCTGCCTGGACTTTATGGCTTTTTCAATCTCCTCGCGGCTTGCAATTTCTTCTATATGGATGATTTTTTGCGGCTGCGGAAGCTGCAGGCGTGTCGCGATTTTCATGACCATTTTTTCAGAAGTTCCAAGAATCAAGAGTTTTTTAATCCTGGCCTTTTTCCAAGCCTTTGCAACCTCGTCGCGATGTTCTTTGTCATCAAAAAGCGCGACCCTTACTGCGCCCATATAAGTTTTTTCCCGCTTCGCCGAATATCCGGCAAGAATTTTATCATTCTGAATCAAAAGACCATCATCTATGATTGCGTCGATTCCATATTTTTCAGCGATTAGTTTTGCGCGGAAACTTTTTCCTGTTCCGCTTTCTCCTACAAGAGCAAAAACAGCGCATGGTTTAAAAGTGCTGGCGATGTCTTCAAAAATATTTCCCATAGTTTGATTATATATTCAACAGGTAAGTTTTGCAAAATTTTTCAAATGCAAAAGGCGGTTTTGCATCAAGTTTCCGCGGAAGCCCCGGAAGTCTGTTCTCTGGAAAGAAAAGAGTCTTTGCGTGAAGAAAAAAATCCTGTCCGGCCGTTATTTCTGTTCCGCCGTAAGCAGTGTCTCCCAGAAGCGGAAAACCATGAAAGGCGGCCTGTGCGCGTATCTGGTGGGTTCTGCCAGTTTTTATTTCAATATCAGCAATAGTGCAGGGAATTCCCTTGTATTCAAAGTGTTTAAGCGGAAAAATTTCTGTTTCCGCAACGGCATATTTTTCAGACAGCTGAGTTCCGGCGACTTTTACGGTTTGAAAAGAACTTTCTTCAGAATATTCCTTTGAAATAAAATCAGTCCATTTTTGCGCTTCCGTAATTTTCCCCTGAAAAACCGCAGAATAAACTTTTTTTATTGAATGGCTTGCAATATTTTCGGAAAACCATCTTGCTCCCGCCAGGCTCATTGAAAAAGCAAGAAGTCCTGTTGTTTTTCTGTCCAGGCGGTGGAGCGGACCTGGCGCAAACGAAATTGATTTTTTTTCAGGAAATTTTTCCCGGTAGAATTCAACTGCGGATTTTTCAAGTGAATCTGCGCTTCCATGCACAGGAACATCATAAGGTTTGTTTATCACTAGCAAATCTTCGTTCTGAAAAACAACCTGAAAATCCGTTTTTTTTGCACAGACGGAGCAAGACTTCTTATTTTCAGAGCTTTCGTCCTGAAGCAGGAACTCAGGAACTTTTATTTTGTCTCCCTTAAAAACGTGCTCCGAGACATCCGTTTTTTTTCCGTTTAATTTCACAAGTCCTTTTCTGATTGCCTTGTACAGCCCGGAAAGATTTTCCTTTCCTGAAATTTTTCGTATGATTCTGTCAAGCCTGCGGTTGTCGTCATCAGCACCGGCGGTAAATTCCCTGAAATCCATTTTTTAATTATATGAATGAATGAAACATGAGGCAAGCATGGCGCAGTGCTTTAAGAGCGCCGTTCCTTACCGAAAAATGTCTAAGCCGGGGAAAGACAACTGCCTGAAATGCAGAGGTTCAAATTTTCTGCGCATAAAAATCCGCAAAAAAATATTTATAAAAACTTTTATCTACTAGTAAAATTAGAATTCTAATGATAAAATGAAGAATATGCTGAATGATTTGAGTGAGGAAATAAAAAACTTATTGACGAATCCGGTCTTGCTTGCAAGCATTTCAAGCTGGTTCTGCGCGCAGTTTTTAAAGACTGTGATTTCAATACTATATGGAAAAATTCACAGCTTATACGAACTTGCGGAAAGCCTTATCTGGAAAACAGGAGGCTTGCCATCCAGTCATTCAGCACTTGTTGCGTCGCTTTGCACAACAATAGGAATAAGAAACGGCATTGCCTCCGATATTTTTATCCTTTCGCTCTGTTTTCTTATGGTGACTGTAAGGGATGCCGTAGGTGTACGGCGTTCAAGCGGAATCCAGGCAAAAAAAATAAATGAAATAGGAAAGCAGCTTGATGAAAAAAAACTGATTGAGTACAAGTCAATCAAGGAAGTAAACGGACACACGCCGCTGGAAGTTACGCTCGGATGTATTTTGGGTTTCTTCATAGGTCTTGCATATTCATTCCTGTAACAAAATATTATGCCTGTTTTAAAAAAGTATATAATTCCGTTATCTATAATTTTTTTCTCTGTTTTTTTTATGAAATGCTGCAGGGTTGTTCCTGTTTCAAGTTTTTTCAGCGGATACGAAGTGGTTTTTGTCTCAAAAGACCTTCCCGAGGAAAATGCGCTGAACATACTTTCAAAAAACGGCTGCACGAATGTAATCTCAAGGGCAAACCAGAAAATTCCGTTGAATTTGCCGGAAAATTCTCCCGAAGCCGCGCTTGCAAAATCCAGGCTGGAAAAATCAACTTACCTTAAAGACCGGACAGGCTTCTTTTTTGATAAATCGGAAAAAAATAATGTTTTTTACGTTCCTGAGAAAAACCTCAAGGAAGCCGCCGCTGCCGTAAAAGAAATCTCTGAAAACGGATATTCTGCGGGTATGAATGCGGAAGGTGGATTTCCTTTTATTTCTATTGCTGTTGTAATCATCTTTTCTGTCCTGCTTGTATTTTTTTCAGAAAACAGGATTTTGTGCGGACTGTCCTTTGCATTTCCGGTTCTTTTTTCATTTTTCATGCCTTTCTGTTCAGTGGCGGCGGGATTGTGCCTTTTCGAGCTTTTTGTTTTCTTTTTTCTAAGATTCTGGGGCAGAAAGAATTCCGCAAAAAGGCTGTTAAAAAGCGCGATGCTTACTGCAATTCTTGCCACAAGTTTTATGTGCATGGTTTTTACAAAAATTCAGGCAGGCTTCTTTTTTGTGCTCATGTGCGTTTCTGAACTTTCACTATTTTTTCTTTATAAAAATATCCGCGAAAAAAATGAATCCAGGTATTCATTCAGACCTGTAAAAATCAGGACGGCGTTTTCTATAAGAATTTTAACAGAAAAAGGCAGAAAGATTTTAGGGTTGTGTCCGCTGGCAGTCCTTGTGATTTTCGCAGGAACACTTTTTTCCTCGAACTTAAGCGCGGTCTTTGGCGGCGGAAAATCTTCTGGAGCGATGCTTCCTTCATGCAAGGCGCCGGTTTCAGCCCTGCCCGGACTGAACGATTTTTTTGAATGGAAGTGGGAAGCCTTGACATTTCCGTATCGTTCAATCAATGTAAAAAGCAGAAAAAATACAGCCGAGCCGGTTGTTTTTAAGAATTTTCAAAAAAAGGATGGATTTATACAGGAATCTGTGAATTCAATCTCCTTCAATGAAGAATTCAAGAAGAATGCCTTGCGGGATATTGAAGATTTAGATTATCCCGCCCTGGAAAAAATGATTGCCGGGCAGGGAGAAAACGCCAGATTTGGATATGTTTCCTCCGAATTTCAGAATATTTCTTTAGCTATGATGATACTTCTGGCAATTGCATTCTTTGTTCCGCTGAGTTTTTATTTGACTGCAAAAAAATGGGAGCCGAAATGATTTTTCCAAAACTTAATGCCATAAAAAAGAATTCATATAAAAAAACTGTAAACGGATTTATTCCCAAAGAGGTTTATATTCCGCTTAATCAAGATTCTGAGATTGACGGAAAATGCCTTGTAAAGCCAGGCGAACACGTGGAAGAGGGACAGCTTCTTGCCAAATACGAAGACAAAGAATGTCTTTTTCCCCATCTGGTTTATTCATCTGTTCCCGGAACGGTTGAAGAAATTCTTCTGAATCCTTCTCCATGCGGAAAAAATATTGAGACTGTAAAAATACGGCTGCAGGGAAGCTTTAAATATCTTGGTAAAAAAAATCCTGAAACAGATGTAAAGAATTTAACACAGAGCGAAATAATTCTGGACATCGCTAAAAAAGGAATCCTGAACACTTTTGTAACTGACAGACCAGAATACCTTGCGGAAAACCTTGAAAAAATCCGCGGCCATAAAAACCGCCTTGTTATCGTAAGGCTTTTTGATGACGATCCGTCGCGGATGATAGACGGAATTCTTTCAAACCTGTATCAGGATAAGATAAACGAAGGAATAAGAATTCTTATAAAAGCGCTCGATGCGGACGGCGTAATACTTGTTACGGACAATAATTTTGAAAAGCCGGAAATTTTCAATCCTTTTGATATTCCTACTTTTTTTCTTAAGCTTAATTCAAGGGATTATCCTTCAACCTATAAAAAAAATCTATGTACGGAAATACGCAGAAAATCAAAAGGCCAGCCGTTCAATAAAATCACTAAGTACGACCTTTTTGTTGACGCGACTACAGTCCTGGAGCTTCAGAACTGCGTAAAATTCAATACACCTGCAATCAGCAGATTTGTCCACGTAAACGGCGCGTGCATTCCTGCCAGCGGAATTCTTAAAGTTCCGGTCGGAACTACGTTCAGAATGCTTGCAGAGCAGTGCGGCGGTTTTTTGAAAAATCCGGAAGGAATTATCGTAAACGGAATGATTTCCGGAGTTTCGGCGGGAACTCTTGATGCTCCGGTAACAAAATATGTAAAGTCTGTGACATTTATTCCAAAGATGCAGTGCCCTGATCAAAGGCAGACTGTGTGCATCCGCTGCGGAAACTGCAGGCGGGTCTGTCCGAACAAATTGTCTCCTGACATTATTTACAGGTATATACGCAACGGAATGAATGCTTCCGCAGATTATCTTGCTTCGGCGGATTTTTGCTCGGACTGCGGACTTTGCAATTCAGTCTGTCCTTCAAGGCTGCCTTTAAGCCAGAGGATATACGAATTCGCGCAGGCACAAAAACAAAAAGGAACTGATGATGAAAAACAATGAAAACACACCAAGAAAGGTTCTTATAAGGCCATTTAAATATGTGACCGACTCAGTCGCCATGGAAGCTACAAAAATGATTGCGCTGCTTATGGCTCAGATTGTCCTGCTTTTTATATCTAAAAGCTACAGTTCCCTTGTGATTGTGGTTGCGGCGGTGGCAGGCTCTTTGTCCGCGGATTTTTTCAGCCATAAATTTTTCCATAATGAGGCATACGACGAATTTTCATTTATCGTCAGCACCGCGCACGGGATGATTACAGGGCTTCTTATTCCTTCTTCGTATTCTCCTGTAACGGTTCTTATTGCGACTTTTTTTATAATTCTTGTCGTAAAGCACTTTTTCGGCGGATTTTCCTATGCCTGGGTAAATCCCGCTGTCTTTACCGTCGTTGTCCTGTGGATAATCGGAGCAAGGCTCTTTCCGTCATACATTGTGAACATGGATATTCTTTCCATGAGGAATCCTTCCCAGACGCTTATTGAAAACGGCACAATCGTTCAGTACGCATTTGATACTGAAATAACGGATGCGCTGAACGGCTCGATTTTCAGACTTTTTAAAGTTTCAATTCCAAACGGTTACGTATCTTTGTTCTGGGATAACCAGTCGATTATTCCGGCTTTCAGGTTTAATTTTATAACTCTAGTTTCTTCCGTGATTCTTTTTGCCAGAAATCTTATAAAATGTGTTATTCCAGGATTTTTCCTTGTCGTATACCTTGCGCTTGTGCGTTTTGTTTCTCCTGTAATCTGCAACGGAGTCGCCTTTCAGGGAGACATCCTGCTTGCGCTTCTTACCGGCGGAACGATTTTTTTCGCGGTTTTTGTTTTATCCTGGTATGGAACAATTCCAATTTCAACGACTGGAAAAATAATCTACGGAATTTTATCGGGAGTAACAGCGTTTTTTATAGCAGGGCCGGGAACTTCGCCGTGCGGGCTTATATTTACAGTGCTTATTTCAAATATTTTTTCAATTGTAATACAGCAATGGGAAAACAGAAGAAACAGAATCTTCTTAAAGAAAAAACTTGAGAATTTCAGGAAAGTTGAAGCGGAAGAGCTGAAGCAACTTTAAACGGAGCGTTCTATGAATAAAGAAAATCAGAAAAAATTCTGGCGCATTTTCGGCTGTTTTATTGGAATTATTGTCTTTTTTATAGCGGTCCTGACCGGAATGATAAAACTTTCTGAAAAAAAATGGACTTCGGGACTAAAGAATGCGGTTCAGAATGTTCTTGACGAAAACGAGCCAGGCGTATGGAAGGTTGGAGACAGCATTCCGCTTGATTCCGCGTTTTCAACAAGCGCGGGGCTTTTTGAATTAAGAAGCACCGAGTCGGCGGAAAAGAATTGTGTTCTTATAATCAGAATTGCAACTCTGTACGGACACATGCCGGCGGTTTTTATATACAGCAACAGGGGAGTCAGGTTTGAAGGATATGCCGCTGTTCAGGGAAGAGTGAAAAAACTTCTGGAAGAAAAATATGCGGATTCAAGCATTTCCTATTGGATTGAAAGAATTCCTTCCGTGATTGAAACTGCGGAAAAAGCAGGGGGCAGAAAATGACACGAAAAGCGATTTCAATTTATATGGCGGCGACTTGTGCCATTGTGATAGTTGCGCCTGGAAGATTTGTATGCGGCATAGTGATTGCCATAGAACTGATTTGCCTTATGCTTTTCGGACTTCTGCTGAAAAGCCTGCTCAAAAAAATGAATCTTGAAAAAATTGAGCAGGTTCTTATCCTGAGCTTTGTGATATTCTTTACAGTATTTTTCAAGCAGATTCTGGTTCAGATTATGCCGGTAATCGCGCTGCAGCTTAGCTTCGTTATTTTTCTTCCGTCTATTTCAACATTTACGACAGTTTTTCTGCTGGAAGACTGCAATATGACGCTAAAGGAATCTCTTTCCAAAAATATGCCTGTTGCCCTGGGTTTTGCGTCATACATTCTGTTTGTTTCATTGCTGCGGGATATTATTGGCTTTGGCACAATAACTCTTCCGGCTGCCGGCGGACATTTTGAAGCGGTCATTTTTTCAGAGAGCAGAATTTCTTTCGCAACTTTTTTTGCCACGATTCCCGGCTCTCTGGTTTTAAACGCGCTTCTTCTTTCACTTTATCTGTGCATAGAAAAAAAACTTCAAATTGTAAAAAAGGCAGGTAACTAAAGTGTTTTTTACGGCTTTCTATTACATTTTCTTTTCTTCAGCGGTAATCCTTTACGGTGTAGGATTAAATTCCGCGACAATAATCTGCGATTCAATCCATGAGCTGGCTTTGCCGGTCATAAAAATCCTTACGAACATCTTAAGCACTTCTGTCCTTGCATGGCTTGTGCTTAAATATTTTCTTTTGCCTTTGAATCTTGCAGAACTTTATCCGTTTATGGCGCTGCTTATTTTCTTTGTTGTCTCGGTTGTCATAGAGACATTGATTCGTATTGCCACAAAAAAAACAGCTTCGGACTTCAGCCTTTCCTTTCTGATTGTATTGCTTGCCCTAAACGAAAGTCTTAATATTGCAGACGTGGCGCTTATCTCTTGCTGCAGTTTCATTTCTTTTTTAATTCTTATTCCTCTGCTTTATTCCGTAAAAAAAAGAATTGACATAGTCGGAACGTTTCAAGTTCACGGCAACAAAAAAAGCCTTGTGCTTGTTTCAATCGCCATAATCGTTACAGTGCTGGCAGTTGGAAATGTTTCATGGCTAAACCAGAGGATTCTTCCATGATATTAAAAATTCTTTTGCTTTCCGCAATATTGATTTCAGTTTCCCTTATTATTGTGTTCCTTGCGATTTTTTTTGTTCCTGCCGTAAAAAAACAGTCAAACATAAAAAATGAAATGCTTGTTTCCGAGACTGAACATAAATTTAAAAAACTTTATGAGCCTGAGCAGAAATGCGAGATAACCGAGCGGGCAGTGGTCTTATGCAGCTGCAATAAGACATTCCGAAAGAGCATCCCGCTTTCCGCAAAAAAAGCTCAATCCTGCGCAATAATAAATTCTGCCTGCGGTTCATTGAACGACTGCCGTTTTTCCTGCATTGGCTTGGGTGACTGCATGAAAATATGCCCGCAGGAAGCGATTTATATAAAAAATGGAACAGCGGTAATAAACGGACTCTGCAACGGATGCGGAAAGTGCGTTTCTTTCTGTCCTAAAAACCTTATAAAACTTGTTCCTGCGAATAAAACGGAAATTGTAATGTGCAGCAACACAGAACAGCCTCTTACAAGCTGTGGCTCTTTTGGAAAAACAGAAACTTTGTCTTTTTCAGAAAAAAAAGAGTTTAAAATATGGAAATCGTGCTATAAAATGTTGAACAAAATTCATTAATAGGCAAAAATATAAAAGTCAATGAGTCAGGTTCACATTTGCTACAGTTTAAAATCCTCACGCATAGGTCCGGAACAAAAAGAAATTTTTGAAAAGGACTATGAAAACGTATATAAACCTGCGGCAAAATTCCTTTACTCTCATCCGGAATTCCGTATGTCTTTTGCATTTAACGGCGTACAGATTGATTTTCTGCAGAAAGAATATCCGGAATTTATTGAAATTCTCAGGGAACTCATTTCAAGAAGGCAGATTGAAATTCTTGGAGGCGGTTACTATGATCCGGCTTTTCCTCTGCTTTTTCCCATGGACAGAACCGGCCAGATTGAATTCCTTACTTCAACGCTGCGTTCGGTAACAGGAAAAAGACCGCGCGGAATAACTCTGTGCGCAAGCATTTGGGATTATTCGCTTGTGTCATGCTTTTACAACTGCGGAATGGACTATGTTCTTCTTGATGACTCTTTAATTCCTGATGAAAAACAGAAATTTGTTCCCCTTATAATGTCTGACAAGGGAAAGACTATTTCTATCCTGCCATTGTATCAGGAATTTAAACCGGAGATTCAGGATGATCCAAGGGATTACCTGAACCTTATTTCTAAAAAAATTGCAAAATCATCAAAAAATTCGCCGAAGCCGCTTAAAGAATGTGTAAAAGGTCTGAATATCCAGTTTACGCATGAAGAATTTCAAAGTCTTTTAAGAAGCGGATATCTTGAAAAACTATATAGGGAAATCAGCGAAAAAAAAGATTTTTTTGATTTTGCGACTCCAATTACGCTGGTAAAGGAAGCAAAGCTTAGAATACCTGTCTACATTGCCTCCGGAATGAGCAGGGAAGTCGGACAGTGGGGAATCGAGCCATACCGCGCTGTAAAAGCCGACCGGCATTATCCTGTTTCGATTTATGATTTTTTTCAGATTTATCCGCAGAGCCGCGCTCTTTACGACAGGATGCTTTATGTAAGCATGCTCGTAAACCAGAGCCATGGCGACAAACTACGGAAGACTTCTGCGCGCGAAAAACTTTGGGAAGCCCAGAACGGAGACGGCTTTATATGCACTTCAAAAGGCGCGTTTGTAAGCGCGACATATCGTCAGCAGGCATACAAAAAACTTACTGAAGCGGAAAAAATAGCCCGGCAGTGCGGAGAATTCAAGGAAACCTTTGTTTCCTACGATTACACCGGAGATGGACTGAACGAATATATATGCCGCATGAACAAATATTTTGCAGTCATAAGTCTTGGCGGCGGAGCAATCAGGGAACTGGACGTCCTTCAGAATTCCGGCAATTTTGCGGACAACTTGAACTGCGTAAAAGAATTTGAAGGTTATGACGACAACTACGAGCGCGGACTTTTTATCGACCATATTTTCAGCGAAGATGAATTTAACGCATATATTCAGAACAAACCGTCGGGAAACGGAATTTTTTCAAAATATATCTATTCCGAACTGGATTTTTCTTCCCAGCGCAAGGAAGTAAAGCTTGTCGCTGAGGCAAAATTTCAGAACAGGCAGAAAATCTCGCTGAAGAAAAAATATGTCTGCTATTCCAGCGGAATGATGATTCAATATATCTTGAAAAATGAAAGCGGCGAGCTTTTAAAGGCGAAATTTGCAGTTGAATCAAGTTTTGCGCAGACAAATTTCAATGCGAAAGACTTCAATGCCTTCAGCCTTGACATTGTGACGAACGGAAAAAGGCAGGAAATCAACACAAAGACCTCTTCCTATGAGCTGAACGATTCTGGAAAACTTAGCGATGTTGAAGGAATATGGGTAACGGACACAGACAACAACATAACCTTTGTTTTTGAGCCGAACGAATCATGCGGAATGTCCTTTAATCCGATTGTCTTCAAAAGACCTGAATACACAACAGGAGAACTTATTCCGGCGGGAATGACTTTTGCGAACACAATGTTCTGGGATATTGTGCTTACGCCTGGAATGGAGATGGAAAAAACCATAAACTTCAGCATATTCAGCCAGAAGAAAAAATAAACCGCTTGTCCTGCTCCTTTTTGAGCTTCCGGAAATTTTTCTTATATTTGACTAGACTATGCAAAAAACTTTATAATAATCTTTATGAACAGAAGATTAATAACATCCGCTTTACCTTATGTAAACAATATTCCACATCTCGGAAACCTTATTCAGATGCTTTCAGGCGATGTTTTTGCCCGTTTTTGCAGAAACAGGGGCTATGACACACTTTATATCTGCGGCACAGATGAATACGGAACCGCAACAGAAACAAAAGCACTTGAAGAAAAAAAATCTCCGCGCGAACTTTGCGATTATTATTACAACGAGCATACAAAAATTTATGACTGGTTTCATATCAATTTTGATAAATTCGGCCGAACTTCAAATGACGAATGCACAGAAATCACTCAGGATTTGTTCAACGACCTTGATAAAAACGGCTTGATTACAGAACACACGAACAACCAGCTTTTCTGCAATCACTGCAATATGTTCCTTGCGGACAGATTCGTGCACGGCATCTGCCCTAAATGTGGCTATGAGGATGCCCGCGGAGACCAGTGCGACAAATGCGGCTCTCTTCTTGACCCGACGGAATTAAAGCAGCCACGATGTTCAACTTGTGCCAGCACTCCGGAAGTAAAAGAAACAAAACATCTTTACATAAACCTTCCTAAAATCAGCGGAAAACTTGATGAATGGATGAAAAAAGTTTCTGTTGAAGGAAAATGGGCTGACAATGCCGTAAATATTACAAAAGCATGGATTCGCGACGGATTGAACGAACGCGCGATAACCCGGGATTTAAAATGGGGAATTCCTGTTCCTAAAAAAGGCTACGAAAACAAAGTCTTTTACGTATGGTTCAATGCGCCTATCGGATACATGTCAATCACAAAGCAGCTTGCAAATGAGCTTATAAAAGCCGGAAAAAAATCTTTTGACTGGAAATCCTGGTGGCTTCCTTCTGAAAGTGAAGAAGGAAAAAACAAGGAACACGTTGACTTGTTCCAGTTTATAGGCAAGGACAATATTCCTTTCCACACAGTAATTTTCCCATGCACATTGCTTGGCTCTGGACACGACTGGACAAAACTTTACCACATGAGCTCCACGGAATACCTTAATTATGAAGACGGAAAATTCAGCAAGTCGCGCGGAATCGGCGTTTTTGGAACGGACGCAATTGAATCAGGGATTCCGGCGGACGCATGGCGTTTCTATATTTTCTACAACCGGCCTGAAAAGCAGGATTTCCAGTTCACGTGGAAGGATTTCCAGGAAAAAATGAACAGCGAGCTTATTGGAAATCTGGGAAATCTTGTGAACCGGACATTGCTTTTTGTAACAAGATATTACGGCGGAAAAATTCCTTCCGCCCCGGTAGATGAAGAGCTTTGGTCAGAAGTAAAAAAACTTGAGGCAAAGGCCACGGAAAACCTTGAGTGGGCGAACCTAAAAGACGCATTCCGCTCGATGTTTGAAATCGCCGACCTTTGCAACAAAAAATTCCAGGCCGCAGAGCCTTGGAAAACAAGGACAACCGAACCGGAAAAAGCGGAAAGCCTTCTGTTCAACCTTTGTTACATCATAAAAGACCTTATGATAATGATGAATCCGTATATGCCGCAGTACACACAGCAAGTCATGGGATATTTTGGAAAATCAATACGGGAATCTCAAATTGGAAAGGAAACAACCGAAGGTCTTGACTGGAGTGATTTGGGAAACACAACAGGACTTTCTGAAATAGGCGAAACTGCGGTGTACTTTACTCCGATGGATCAAAAGACAATGCTTGCATTCCGCGCTAAATTCGCCGGCTCTCAAACAGAAAGAAAAGAAGGCGGCAAGGCAGAAAAAAAACAGAAGAAACAGGAGAAGAAAACTGAGCCTGAAGTTCTTCCGGCGGAAAAACAGCCTGAGTTCTTTGCAAAAAACATACAGCTTAAAGTAGCGAAAATTGTTTCCGTAGAGCGGAATCCAGACTCCGACAAGCTTTATATTGAACACCTTGACGACGGAAGCGGAACAGACCGCGTTATTCAGTCAGGCCTTGTTCCTTACCTGAAAGAATCTGAGCTTTTGGGAAAGCACGTTATAATCGCGGATAATCTTGCTCCAAGAAAAATGCGCGGAATAGAAAGCCGGGGAATGCTTCTTGCCGCCGACTACAAGGATGCGGACGGAAAAGATTGCGTTGAGCCAATAACCGCGCCATGGGCTGCTCCAGGAACAAAAGTTATACTTGAAGGCGACGACGCAAATGCTGAAAAACCTTCTGAGATTTCGGCGGACACTTTCTTCCAGATAGCAATAAATGTCGTTAATAAGAACGTTGAAATCGGCGGAAAGAAGCTTATGGCGGACGGAAAGGTTATTTTTACCGAATTCACTGAAAATGGCGGAGTAAACTAACGTGTTTTCCGTTGCAATACAAAAAATTGAAAAAACGAATTTTACAAATTCCGGTCATTTTCAGCAGACTCCGTTCTGGGCGGATTTTAAAGCTTCCCACGGCTGGAAGAATGAACGGTACCAGATTGAACTTTCTCCTGTTGAGCCGCTAAAACATGAACTTTCAGCAAAAACAACGGAAGTTTCTGTTTTGACCAGAGAATTTGGAAAAGGCTTCCTTCGTTTTACAATCGCATATATTCCGCTTTTTCCATCGCTTCCGTTCTGCAATGTTTCCGCGGGCGAACAGACAATTGAATTCTGCAATATGCTTTCCGACATTGCGGATGCCTTGAAAAAAATGCTCCCAAAAAACTTGCTCTGCCTGCGCTTTGACCCTTCGGTGGAATTTCTTTCCCCGGAAGAGCGCGATGAGTTTAATCGTGGCGTGCGTGTGGTTTCTTTTGCAGACAGGCTGAAAATTAAAAAAAACAAAGTCGACATTCAGCCGCCGGATTCAACACAGATAAATTTGTTGCCGGAAGAAAACGAAATTCTTTCTAAAATGAAGCCAAAATGGCGCTACAACATAAACCTAAGCGAAAGAAAAGGTGTTGAGATTCTTAAAATAACCGGCGAAAACCCGGAATTTTCAAAATATCTTGATATTTTTTATGATTTGTACAAAATCACGGCGGAACGCGACGGAATCTCGATTCATTCAAAAAAATATTATGAAGATCTTCTGAAAAAAAGTTCGGACGAAATAAACGCCGGAAAAGATGTTCCTTTAATCAGCCTTTACATTGCAAAGCATGAAGAAGATTATTTAGGCGCAATCATTACTTTGTTCAGCAAAACAGAAAGCATTTATCTTTACGGATGTTCATCCAATAAAAAAAGAAATTTAATGCCGAATTTTCTGCTTCAGTGGACTGCGATAAAAGACGCAAAATCTTACGGAAGCGAATATTACGATATGTACGGAATGCCGCCAACCGACGCGCCGAACCATCCGATGCATGGACTTTATATGTTCAAGACCGGTTTCGGCGGAAAAAATATCCACAGGCCTGGAACTTTTGACATTCCGGCAAGCATTTTGTATAAACCGTATTCTGCCGCAGAAAAAGCAAGGGCTTTCTGGCACAAAAAAATACTCAAGAAAATTCGCGGAAGATAAGGCATAAAACTGAATCAGGCTCTGCGAAATCCCTTGCTGACAAAAAAAACGCTTTGTATAGAAACAAAAAAGAATTTCCATTAGAATCATTTTACTATGAATATGGAAGCTTTTGTTTTGGGTTGTGGCGGAATGATGCCGTTACCTTATCGACATCTTACATCTGTGCTGCTCAGGCGGGACGGAGACCTTTTTCTTTTTGACGGAGGTGAGGGAACTCAGGTTTCGTTAAGGCGTCTTAATTTAAAATGGAAAAAAATCAGCGCGATTTTTGTTTCTCACACGCACGCAGACCACGTTACCGGACTTCCGGGAATTCTTATGCTTTCAGCGCAGGTAGACAGGACAGAGCCGCTTTATATTTACGGACCGCCGAAAATTGCCGAATATATTGAATCCAGCCGGAAAGTGCTTGATATGTATATAAATTACCCCATTATCGTAAAAGAAATTGCAGCGCCTTGCGAAGTCCACAAAGGCGACGGTTTTTTAATAAGGGCATTTCCGCTTGACCACACAAAAACTTGCGTAGGTTACACTCTTGAAGAAGAAAGCCGACCTGGAATATTCAATCCGGAAAAAGCCGCCTCCTTTGGAATTCCTGCCGGACCGCTCTGGGGAAAACTTCAGAAAGGCCAGGATGTCATTACTGAAGACGGTAAAACCGTTCATCCGTCTGATGTCATGGGAAAACCGCGGAAAGGCCGTAAATTCAGTTTTGTTACAGACACTCTGTACAAAGAGTCAATCGCTGAAGAAGTAAAAGACTCAGACCTTTTGATTTGCGAAGGAATGTTCGAAGATGAGCTTATAGACCAGGCAAAAGAAAAAAAGCACATGACGGCAAGTCAGGCTGCCAAGATTGCAAGGGATTCAAAATCAAAAAGAATGGCGCTGATTCACTATAGTCCTAGATACACGGACAGGGACCTTGAAAAACTTCTTGCGCAGGCGCAGGAAATATATCCGCAGGCAGAACTTTCCCGCGACCGCGCGCACTATGAAATTCCTTATGAAGACTAAAGATGATTGAACTAATAAATTTTTCAAAAAGCTATGAAAAAAATCTCTTTGCGGTTAAAAATATATGCCTAAAAGCCGAAAAAGGACAGATTACCGGGCTTTTGGGACTTAATGGAGCTGGAAAAACAACAATCATAAAGGCAATAACCGGAAACCATTTTGCAACTTCCGGGAAAATTCTGATGCAAGATGAAAACGGAGTAAAATTCAACATCGAGGAAGACATTGAAAAAGCAAAAAAACTTACCGGATATGTTCCAGAACAGATAATTTTTCCTGAAAGGCTAAAAGTTGAAGAATACCTTCGCCTTGTAAAGATGCAGTTTTCAGTTTCGGACGAAGATTTTGAAAAGACGATTTTTCTTTGCGGACTTTCGGAGGTTCTTTCAAAAAAAATCGGGACGCTTTCAAAAGGATTCCGTGAACGGCTTGGATTTGCGCAGGCGTTGATTCATTCCCCTGAAAACATTGTTCTTGATGAACCTGTGAACGGACTGGATCCGGCGCAAATAATTCAAATGCGCAAACTTATAAAAAAAATCGCAGAGACCAGGACAGTCTTGATTTCCACACACCTTATGCAGGAAGTAGAAGCGCTTTGTACAAAAATCTATATTCTGCATAACGGCGCAATTGCCATGGAAGGAACGGAAAAAGAAATTCTTGAAAGAACCGGCTCTGAAAACATTGAAAAAGCGTTCTTAAAAGCAACAGGAAAAGAATCTGATGAAAAATTATATTAAATATAAACTTTATAATATTTTTACAGGCGTTTTTTTTTATATTTCTGCGCTGATTTTTAATATTTTTGTTTCGGGACAATTCTTCTTTGTTCAGAAATTTTTCGGCGGAAACGGCACAACGGATTTTCATTATTTTTTTAATGCGATTCCACTGATTTCTGCAATCATAGTTCCGCTTTTAAAATTGAATGAAAACATCTCTTCTTATGATGAAATAATTCCGCTTTGCACAGCAAAAAAAATCCTTGCAGGCTGGATTTCCCTTTTTGTTCAGTTTTCTGTAATCCTTCTTCCTCAATTTTTAGTTCCGTTCTGCGTAAATCTGTTCGGAAATATTGAAATCGGGCAAGTTTTCTCAGGATTTCTGATGACTTTTTTTTACGGCGCGGTTTCTTCAGCCCTGTGCGTTTTCTTTTCCCAGCTATGCCGAGCAAAGGCTGTTTCAGCAATAATTTCAATTTTTGCCCTTTCAGTTTTTAATGGAATAAGTTTATTTTCTGTTTTTGCAGGAAACAGCGTTTTTTTTACTGAAATAATAAAAATGTTCAGTTTTTACCGTCATTTTGATGCGGCGGCAAAAGGAATCATTGACACAAGGGATTTGATTTATTTTTCAGATGTTTCCGCGCTCCTTGTTTTTTTGTCAGTCCTGGTTTCTGAGAAAAACAACGGAAAAATATTTTCAGAAAAAGAAAAAAAACGCGCATTTCTTGTTTTGCTTTGCTCGCTTTTTTTGCTTCTTGACTCGTCACGATTTTACGCGCGGTTTGATTTTACAAAAGGAAATAAATATTCAATTTCAAAATATTCAAAAAAACTCACAGAAGAGGCGGCCGAAACTGTTGAAATCTCGCTTTTTCAAAGCAGAAGCCTTTTGAATTATTATCCCGAAGCAAAAAATATCCGGGAGATTCTTAAAGAATATTCTGAGCACAAGAATATTTCCCTTAAAATTTACAATACGGACAAAGCTGAAAATGCAAAAAAAATTGAACAGTATGGAATCTTTCCGCGGCAGATTCCGGTAATCGGAAACAATAAGACTGAATACCTGAATATTTATTCTGCGGTTATTCTTGAATACATGGACAGGACGGAGGCAATTCCTTTTATTCTTGCAACAAACACACTTGAGTACGACATAGACACAAAACTGATAAATCTTTTTTCAGAAAAAAAGCGCGGCGTGAACATTATTGCTGGAAACGGAATGAATCTTTCTGCCGATTACGGATACGTCATTCCATGGCTGAATTCCAACGGAATTGAAGTGAATGCTGTCAATCTTGATGAAAATATCAAGGAGCAGCTTGAAAAAAATCCGGTGCTCGCGGTTTTCGGCTCAGATAAAATAACAGAAAAACAGTGTGAAGAAATTTATTCATATATTGAAAAAGGCAATTCCGTCTTTTTTGCGGTCTCACCTTACAATGCAGATATTGAAAATTCATGGTACATAACAAAACCTGAAAATCAGAATCTAATAAGAATGCTTGATAATCTAGGCTTCAGTTTTTCAGAAAACCTTATGGCGGATATTTCATGCGCAAGAATTCTTATGCAAAGCAATCAGAATGAAGACGGAACTCCCGCGTCATCCGTTTATAGCCAGCAGATAAACTATCCTATGTGGATAAATATTATGCCGCAAAAAAATGCTACCCAGGGAATTACAGAATACTGGCCGGCAGAACTTGTTCAGACAGAAGACACTGAGCCTCTGCTTTTTACAAGTCCTCTTTCCTGGACAATAGAACCGGACAGCCTAAGCAAGGAAAAACTTTTTGAAACAAATCCGTTTGTCATAAAAGAAAAAAAATACGACCAGGAAAAAAGCACAAGGATTGCCGCGCTCTCCTCAAAAGACAGAAAACTGGTTCTTGTGCCCGACCAGTATTTTGTAAACAGCCTTATGCTTGGATATACCGGCGGAGAAACCGGCGATTACAGGAACCTTGATTTTCTTGTGAACCAGATTTTAAAACTGAACGGAGAAGAAAATCTTGCTGAAATACACGAACATTCAACGCTGCTAAGCAATACCGGCCTCTTTAAAACATACAGCGCAGAATTATTCCTTTCTGCAAAGAACAAAACTTTGTGCTGTATGTTCATTTTTGTTCCGGCTGTTATTGTCTTGGCAGGAATTTTATTCAATCTGAACAGACTTAAAATGCTGAGGAAACAAGATGAAAGATAAAATACTTATTTTTTTTACAATATTTCTGGTATTTCTTTTTCCGCTAAGTTTTTTAATTGAAAAAAAACAGAATTTCATAAAAACCTACGAAACTTCTTTTTTAAATCCAGAAAATGACAAGGAAATTGAAAAAATTATCATTGAAACTCCCGAAACGTCGCTGATTTTAAAAAACGAAGGCGGATTCTTTACAGGGAACAGCAATGAAAAGAACTGCGATTTTCCTGCGGACCAGAAAATTGTGGAAAATTTCATACAGATTTTAAAAAAAATAAGGAAAATCACAAAAGCGGAAAGCTCTGGAACAATTTTGAATGAAAAAAACTATGAATTCAAAATCTCATACCAGCTTAAGAACGGAAAAACAACTTCAATTCTTGTTGGAAAAACCGACATAACAGAAACAAAAAGATTTGTAAAAATTCCTTCATCAAGCGGCACGTTCAAAACAGAAGCGGATTTTTCGCCGTTTCTTACAACAAGCGCAGATTTTTGGGTTTGCCCGGAAATCGTATGGAATTTCGGAAACAGCAAAATTTCTTCAGAACAGATTCAAAAAATCAGTCTAATAAAAAATGGAAAAAGAAAAACGCTTATTCCTACCTCTAAAGATTTTATCAAAAAAGCAGAGACTGTCATTTCACTCCGTCACGGAAAAATATGCCCCAAACCTGAAATTTCCGAAAACCAGGAATTTCTTGAAGTTGAATTTTCAGACAGCCGGCTTTTATTAAAAATCATTCCTTTTAAAGAAGACTACATACTTACATATAAAAACAAGCATTGTGACTTTTCGGCGGAAATAAGCGGATGGACGTACGGACGGCTTATGGAAGTTTTTTCAGAATCCTGAAAACATTTTTTAGCTCAATTTTTTGACGCAATCATAAAAATAACATTCAGAATATTGTAAAAAAAGTGAACGGAATAATTTAAAACAGGACTGGAAGTTCTGAAAAACATAAGACGAAGGACAATATGAGCAGAAAAAGCGTTTAAAACTGCGAATAGCCCAAGATAACGGTGGCAAAGGGCAAACAAAATGCACGGAAAAAATTCCGGAACCGCTGAAAGAAATCCGCTTAGGTATTTTTGAGGAAAAAGTTTTCTAAAAAATGACGGAAGATAAAGCCTGAATATATTTTCTTCAAGTATCGCTCCTGAAAAAAAAGTCAGAATGCAGAAAATCCAGGTTTTTACATTTTCCGGAGCAGTAAAATTTAAATTCTGAGATTTGCGTCCGTCCTCCAAAACAAAGCCTGCAAGAATCTGGAAAAAGAACGCTAAAGCAGCAAGGGCGGCAAATCCCAGGAAGAAAAAAAACATCCCGCGTTTTAAGTTGGTTTTTGAAAATGGCGGAAACAGAAAATTTTTTAAAGAGGAAAAAGAATAGAGGTTCAGCTCGAATGCTATGAAAAAAAATGAAAAAGCCATAAAAACGAACTGCTGGAACGGAAAATTCCATGCTGAAAAAGCGCCTTCCCTGACGGCTCCCTGTGAAAGAGAAGGGAACAGAAGAAAAACAAAAACTGCCGAAAAAACGGCGATTTCCTTAAAAAAATAATGTATTTTCATCTTTTATATGATAATATATTATAATCAGGAAAATATCCATGTCTTACGTTTTTGTGGCATTTTTTATTTCTGCAGCAATAATTGCAGGACTTTTTAAATTATATTTACTCTTCAAAGAAAAAATTAATTTTTTTCTTCGCGGTATTGATGAAAGATTCAGTCTATCAGACTTGACCACGCTGTGGAATGTTTCTCAGATATGCAATATGGAAGAGCCTGTTTCTCTTTTTTATTCAATGCCATCGCTTACAAAGTGTATTTCCCACATAAAAACCGAAGCGGAAGCCGGAGGGGTAATAAATGCCTCAAAATTCCAGAGGCTTCTGACAAAACTTTATGAATTCAGAAATAAAATTGAAAAAAACGAGGATAAAAAACGAGGACTTGAATCAACCCAGTCACTTTCAAATCATCAGAAACTAAGGATAATTCTTCCGGGAAAAGGAGTTTTTTCCTCTGAAATTGTAAACAACGGGCGGGAGCTTACAATCAAGCTTCCCACTCAGCAAGGTCAGATTACCGTTGACGGAAAAGACTGGGTAGGACAGACCGTCAATGTCTATTTATGGCGGACAGGTGACGCGCGCTACGTTTTTGACACGACAGTAACGCATGAAGACCTTTTTCTTGGAAAGCCGGCTCTCTTCTTGAAGCACACAGCGAACCTTATAAGGACTCAGAAAAGAAATGCCATACGCTCAAAATGCCATATCTTTGCAGATCTTTATATTTTAAAGGAAAAAGTAATTGACTACAACGTAATAGAAACAAAGCCCGGATATAAATGCCTTCTTGAAGATATTTCTGAAAACGGCGCGCTGATTCGGATTGGCGGCAAAGGCATTCCCAATATTCAGATAAGGCTTCAGTTTCAGGTGAACAACCGTCTTGTCGTAATGTTTGGAATAGTGCGTACGGTGGAATACAATGAAGAGCTGAACCAGTCCAGGCTTCACTTTGAATGTATACACATAGAACCGCAGATGAAAAATCAGATTCTTAGCTACGTTTACAATATTATGTCAGACAGCGAAAAAGAAATTTATGATGCCATGTCGCTTACAGACACGGATGAAAAGAACGAACAGGCGGAAGAAGGAAACGAAAAAGCCCAGGGTGAAATAATGGCGGAAAAAGCCGAGGCGATTTCAGAAAAAATTGCGGACACCGATGATGTTCTTTCAAATGCAAAAAAAATGTCAGATACTGAAAAAAACGAAGAAATAAAAATTCCGGAAGAAGAAACGCTTGAAAACCTGCCGGAACAAGTTTCCAACGGAGAATAATATGAAAAAAAACGCTTTGATTTTAATTTTATCTTTTTTTTGCACAGGAATAATTTTTTCTGAAGCGACGGAAAATATCAGGAATTTTGCAAAGGGAAACCTTGCTGAAAAAACTGCGGCGGTAAAATCCGCGACAAAAGAAGATGTGGAGGAACTTTCTAAGCGGGCAATTGATTTTGCAATAGAAAACAAAGAGATTCTTGGAAATGACAGGGAGCTTGCCGCCCTCGCAGTCTCAGGAATTCTTGCCGTTCCGCAAAGTTATGCAGATGGACTTTCCGAAGATGAAAAAAACACACTTTCAGAAGAATTTTTAAATCTTTACAATATTTTTGAGGATGAAACTGTAAAAATTGCAGTTCTCAATAAAATTTCAAAGCTCAATATTTCGACTGAAAAATTTAAAGCCGCCCTAAATGAATATTTATCACACTGCAATCCGGAGACAGAAAACAGGGCTGTTTTACTGGCATCACTTCATACTCTTGGAAATATCGGCGATGCTGATTCATTCAGGATTCTTATGGACAATGCAAAAAAAACTGAATGGCAGAAATATCTGAATGAAAATGAAAAAGCAATGGGGCTTCTATGCGTAAAAGCCGAAAAAGAACTTATTGAAATAATAGAAAGAGGAAATGCCTCCGAATGCAGGAAAATTTTTGATTTTGTAATCAGAAACCAGAAAGACAATCAGATTTTCTGTGCAAAAATTTCAGAAAGCGTGCTTTCCCGGACTATATATATATATGAGAATTCTGGTTCGGCAGGTGAAGAACTTATTTCATTGCAAATAGATTCATTCAGCGTTCTGAAAGATTTAAAATGGACTAGGGCATCTGGAACAACTATCAGTTTTTTTGACATAGCAGTCAGGGAATTTGAAAGTTCTCAGATGAATGAAAAGAATTTCTGTCTGGTCATAGAAGGAATTGCGGAAACTTCGCCAATTGAATGTGTTTCTAAACTTTCTTCATATCTTTCAAAACTTAATAAAACTATGGAAGATGAAAAATCGAGCGTTTCCGAGCCGGTAGTTCTCTCATTAATAAAAACACTTGGAGCTATTGGTGATAAAAACGCTTTTGATTCATTGCTTGCAGTTACATATTACAATTATTCAGACACAGTTATTGCCGAGGCTCGGGAATCCCTGGCAAAACTGAAATGGTAAAAAACAGAAGAATCAAGTTAAAATTATTCCATCCGCTGGTTCTGGCAAGTATTTTTGTCGCGGCATTATTGTATGGAAAAATAATTCCTGTAAAAAATACCGGAAAATACCGCTCTGTCCTTAGTTTTAAAAATCTTTCAGAAATCTCAGGATGTGTTGTTTCAAATCCTGTAAAAACTTCAAAAGGAAAATATTACAGACTTAAAATAAAGCTTTCTGACGCAAAGGACAATAATGGCGCCGCCGGAAGCGCTGAAGGAATAATTCAGGTTCTTGTTCCTTCGGAACAAATCGAGGCGCATTTTCCGGGAAAACTTTATACCGCAATAAAGGACAACAGATACGTTCTTTGCGAGCAGGGAAGTTTTATCCGCGCAAAAGGAAAATCAACGGCAGAAGATTTATTTGTCGCCGGGAATGTGGAAAATCTTAATCCTCGCCACAAAAAAATCGTTCAACTTTTTTTTAAGACACGGGCAGTCCTAAGAATTCAGTTTAGAAGACTTATGTATGCCTGGGGAGCCGCCGGAGGATTGCTTCTGGCTTTGCTTTCAGGAATAAGGGAATACACAGAAAACTCTGTAGGCGATAATTTTAAAAATGCGGGACTTTCTCACGTTCTTGCGCTTTCCGGAATGCATCTAAATTTGTTTTCAGGAATCGCCGGCAAAACCGCCGGAAAACTTATTTCTGCAAAAAAAACAATGCTATTTCAATTTATTGCCGTAGTGCTTTTTGTCTATTTTGCCGGATTCACGCCATCGCTTTTCAGGGCATTTTTATGCACAATAATTTCTTTTACGGCGGTTATTTTAAAACTAAAAGATTTTTCAATGCTGCACGTTCTTTCAACTTCTTTTTTGCTTCATGTTTCATTAAAGCCGGAAGATATTTTTGAGGCGGCGTTTATTCTAAGTTATTCCGCATTGGCAGGAATCCTTTTAATGTCAGAATTTTTTAAATTTCTGCTGATAATAAAAACTCCTGAAAAACTTACTGATTCAATAAGCGCAAGCACAGGCGCGCAATTTTTCACAGCGCCGATTTCCCTAAAAATGATGGACACTTTTGCGCCGGTCGGAATAATATCAACCGTGGTAATTTCGCCCCTTATTACAATTTTTATTTATTCCGGACTTCTTCTTATAATAATCTGCCTGATTTTTCCTTTTTTTGTTCCAGCCGCTGATTTTTTTCTGAAAATAATTTATAATTCCATTGCTTTTATTGTCATGATATTTGCAAAATTTCCATTATATTCAGCGGGAACGTAATATGCCAAAACTAATTCATCCGGACTACAATTCTCCGTTGGCCTTAAAGACTTTTCTTGAAAAAAACGGAATGGCCATGCAAAAAAAATTCGGACAAAATTTTCTATTAAATCAGAATGCGCGGGAAAAACTTGCAGATGCCCTGGAACTTTCTGAAGGAACAAATGTTTGGGAAGTCGGACCGGGTCTTGGAGCGATGACAGAAGAAATCTTAAAAAGAGGCGCAAAGCTTACTGTTTTTGAAATTGACAGGGGTTTTGCAAATTTTATACGGCAGTTTTTTTCTGAATATATTGATAAAGGAAAGCTTTCAGTAGTTGAAGGCGATGTTCTAAAAACATGGAAAAAAACACTGGAACAGACAGAATTGCCGGAACGTTTTTTTGGAAATCTTCCATACAATATCGCCGCGACGCTGATTGCAGATACAATAGAAAATAACATTCGCTTTGAAAGAGCGGTTTTCACTGTTCAAAAGGAAGTCGCGCTCAGGGCTTGCGCAAAACCTTGCTCGCCAGATTATTCATCTTTTTCTATTTTATGCCAATGGGCTTACGATTTGAAGCCTGTAATGGATCTTGCAGGAGGAAACTTCTGGCCGCGTCCGAATGTTGACTCAAGGGCTTTTTCCATGACAAAGAAAATTGATTTTCCGCGCTGTAAAAATCCGGGAAATTTCATGAAACTTCAGCGCGCGCTTTTTTTGTCGCGGAGAAAAAATGTGCGGAACAATCTTTCTATTTTCCTTTCAAACAATGAAAAGGCTTTGGAAGCGCTAAAAAAGGCAGATATAGAGCCATCAAGGCGAGCAGAAACACTAACCGTTGAAAATATACTGTTATTGTCTGATATTCTTAATGTTGATATAATCTAAATGCTTATGAATGAACAAATTAAGATAAACATTGAAAAAATCAGGACACAAATAAAAGAAGCAGAAATAAAAGCAGGAAGAAATGCCGGAAGCGTAAAGCTTCTTGCTGTAAGCAAATTTCATCCTGTTGAAGCAGTGTACGACGCAATTGCCGCCGGGCAGATGGATTTTGGAGAAAACAGAGTTCAGGAAGCCTGTTCAAAATTTCCGGAAGTTTTTCAGAAATTCCCGGAAGCGAAACTTCACATAATAGGGCAGCTCCAGACAAACAAGGTAAAAAAAGCAGTTGAAATCGCATCAATGATTGAATCTGTAGACAGAATTGAACTTGTAAAAGAAATTGAAAAACAATGCGCCCGTCTTGAAAAGAAAATTGAAATCTTGCTTGAATTCCATACCGGAGAAGAGTCAAAATCCGGCTTCAAAACGGAAGATGCACTGGAAGAAACGCTGGAGTACATTTCATCCGGAAATGCGCCGCACATAATACCAAGAGGTTTTATGACGATGGCGCCTTTTACAGATGATGAAGAAAAAATCAGAAAGTCATTTTCTATTATGAAGCAGACTGCGGAAAAAATGCAGGCAAGGTTCAAAAATTTTAACCTTGATGAGCTAAGTATGGGAATGACTCATGACTTTGAAATTGCAATTCAGGAAGGCTCTACGGAAGTAAGGGTCGGCACGGCGATTTTTGGACAAAGAATTTGAAAAAAATTATTTTTTTTACAGTTTTGATTTCTCTTTTAAGCTCATCTTTTCCGGTTTTTAGCGAAACACCTGAACCTTATCAAAAAGACGAATTTCCCGGAATTCTGCATGACATAAGGCGCGCTGAAATTATAACGCTAGGTTCAATGCCTTTTATAACTTTCAGCGCAACCTTGGGCTATTCCTTTGGAAAATACGCTTCCCACAACTTTGATTCAAGTTATTTTGTAAATCCATTTTCTTCAACCGACGAAAACAGTTTTTCAACAGACGAACAAATCGGAATACTTCTTACATCATTAGGAATTTCCGCGGGAATAGGTCTGACAGATTTTATAGTTCACACCATAAAAAGAAACAACAGGCAGAGAAAGTTAAAAAAACAAAAAAATACAGAGATTCAAATAACTCCCATAAGGGAAGACCCCGACGCGATAAAAATAAACCCGCCGAAAGATATTGAGAGCACACAGCCGGAAGAAGGACTTCCTGAACCGGAAGCAATTACTGAGCAAGAGCCTTCTGCAGAAAGCAGAAAAAATATAAAAAAAGGCAAAAAACTTAATGTAGTAACGGAAGAATAATCATGAAAACCATGCACATCGAAATTCCTGGAAATTATTCAGAAATCATAAGACTTGACCAGTATGTTGCATCAGTTTCAGATGATATGAACCGTTCAAAATTAAAGTCATGCTGCCAGGAACTCCTTTTGAACGGAAAAAATGCAAAGCTTTCTTCAAAAGTAAAGGCAGGCGACAGTATTGATATTTTTTATGAAGAAAATATTCCCGACAACATAGAACCAGAGAACATTCCGCTAAGAATAGTTTATGAAGACGAAAACGTAACAGTTGTGAATAAATTTCAGGGAATGGTGACTCATCCGGCTGCAGGAAACTGGAACGGAACTTTAGTAAACGCGCTTCTTTATCATTGGGGGCAAAAAGCCATTCCTCAAAAAAAAGATGTCGGAGAAAATCAGATTTTAAAAATACGGCGGCCTGGTATTGTCCATCGTCTGGACAAAGACACTTCAGGCTTGATAATTACCGCGAAAAACAGAAATACAGAAGAATGGCTATGCCTTCAATTCAAGGAGCGCCATGTTCAGAAAGAATATATCTGTATAGTCACAGGAAGGCCGCCTGCCTCAAGCGGCGATGTAAGAACTCAAATCATAAGGGATAAAAAAAATCGGCATAAATTCAAGGCTGTAACTGCAACAACAGAAGGAAAGTACGCGCGTTCCCTGTATCATTGCATTGCCTGCTATGGTCCTTATTCTGTAATCAGAGTAAGAATAAAAACAGGAAGAACACATCAGATAAGGGTTCACATGAAATATCTAGGCTGTCCGATTTTAGGTGATTCAATTTATGGAAAACCCGACAGTTTATTTCCAAATGCAAAACTTATGCTTCATTCAAGGCAAATGATAATAAAAACTGCGCCGGATAAAAAATACAAAAGGTTCTCCGCTGCCGTTCCGTTCAGATTTATGGAAACAATAAGAATTTTGCGGGAAAAATTTCCAAGGGAAGTAATGCCAAAGGTTAAATCAAAATGCAAAAAATAAAAATAATCTCTGAACCTACGCAGGAACGTCCGTTTCTTGTGATTTTTAAGCCGCAGGGAATTCCTTCCGCGCCGCTTGCAGAACACGAAACCTGCAGCGCCCTGAACCAGGCGATTTGTCTTTTTCCCGAAATAAAGAATGTGCGCGGAAGAAAAATTATTGAATATGGGCTTATGCACAGAATTGACACGCAAACCGCAGGGCTTCTGCTGATTGCAACCTCTCAATTGTCTTACGATGCCTTGCTCGACCAGCAAAATGCCGGAAAATTCATAAAAACGTACAGGGCGGAATGTATTTCAACAGCCGGAAAGTCTGACGGAAACACAAATCCGGTTGAAAAACAAGGTTATCCCCCGGCGGATAAAAGAAACCGCGGGGAACTGGAAAAAGGAAATCCCGTAAAAATAAAATCATTTTTTAGAAATTACGGCGAGGGCTTGAAAGAAGTGCGTCCTGTTACTGAAAATTCAGGAAAAGCCGCGCTAAAAAAAATAGGAAAGCAAAAAGAATATGAAACAGAGGCCCGGCTTGTTTCAAAAAATAATTTAAAATTCTGTTTTGAATGTAAAATTTCCTCAGGATTCAGACATCAGGTCCGCTGCCACCTTGCATGGCTTGATTTTCCAATTATCGGAGACAAAATATACAATCCCTTTGAAAAAAATAAAGATACACAAATGAAGTTCATGGCGACAGGTTTACAATTTATAAACCCGCTTACAAAACAGGAAGAAAGTTTTTTCTTAAAAAATTACCCGGAAGGGGACTTGAACCCCTAAGAAGTTGCCCTCACTAGGACCTGAACCAGGTGACAGCTAGAAAAGCAACTAAACTCCCAGTAATAATTTTTTTCATTCTCATAATTGTCTCAAATCATATCTTACCCGATTAAATTGCGCTTTTAATCTATTTATCTTCTTTTGCTAAGTGGATTTAAAGCCTACAAGAGTAGATATAGATTTTAGCATATTTTTTATTTAAGCCCTAATCTTACTGCTCTTAGATTAGGGCTTATTTTTTTTGTGCCAGGTTTTTCAAGGTTCAATTCCTTGACGCAAAAATCAAAATGTCTTGTTTAGCGCAATTTACAAGACATTCCTTGTTCCTGTTTTTTTTCAGGAACAAGGTTTTTATCGCGGAGTGAAGCAATTGGTAAGACTTGACCGGGCGGTATTCCGGTTATGTGCAGGTTCAAGCCCTGCCTCCGCTAAGAGCACAGTTTTCTGTGCAAATTAAAAATATTTTTCATAGGAGCAGATATGAAAATCATTACTTTCGGAAGCCTTAAAGGTGGGGTTTCAAAAACAACAACAGCATTGCTTTGCGCATACTGTCTGTCAAAAGCCGGAAAAAAGATTCTTTTTATTGACGGAGACATCAACAATTCTTCCAGCTGGACATTAACTCCTGAAAACAAGAATGAGCTTGATCCTCAGAACAGAAAGCACATCGCGGCGGCATTACAGGGCGAAAATCTTCTTGACTACGTGATTCCTTCAAACACAGAAGGAATTGACCTGATTCCTTCAAGCCTTTACCTTGTTGACCTAAGGACAATAAACCAGAACAGGTTTAAATCTCTTGTAAAAAGTGCAACGTTGCACTTTTCGCTTGCGGAAAAATACGACTACATAATAATCGATACAGCCCCGACTTACGACAACATAACAATGATGTTCTATGAGGCAAGCGACATAATTATAACTCCGACACTTTTAAGCCAGCTTGACTTTAACACAGCGTTATTTCTTAACAACAAAATACAGACAGAAACAAGCGTGTATGAAAACTGGAAACTTCTTTTTGTCGGCTGGAACAACCGGTTTGAAGAAAAACAGATTGGCGGACAGACAGACTATCAGAATCTTTTTGAAAGCACATTCACAAATATTTTATCAACAAGAATTCCATGGACTACAGTCGCAAAAAACAGAATTGACCGCCAGGAACTGGTCAGAACTTCCAAGAAAAGTGCAACGTTGCACTTTTCAATAATAAAACTCTGCGAAGAGATAACCGGCGAAAAAATTGTCCTTGCAGGAAAGGGGGCTTTCTAATGGCAAAACCTTTGACAGCCGCAAGAAATAATTTGCAGCAGAATCTTAATAATTCAAATACATCAAAACTTTCAGTAAAAATGCCGGTAAAGGAGCTTGCAGAACATCTTGATGACGAATTTGTAAACCTTTTTTCGCATACGGAAGAAACTGCAAATCACCTTGCGCAAAGTTTTCTTGAAAATGGGTATGACGAAAGCCAGCCTGTCCATTACGCATATATTGAAGATGAAGATAAATCCATTGTTATTGACGGAATGACAAGGCTTCATGCGCTGCAGATAGCGGATTTTTTTGATGTTCCTGTTTATAAGCATACTTTTAAAAGCCGGATGGATGCCCTTATGTATGCCTACCGCTTGCAGCTTGACAGAAGAAACCTTGACGATGCCCAGAAGCTGGCTGCAATCGAAAAGATGATTCAGATAAATCCGCGAAGCAAAGAGGGCAGCCTTGCAAAATATATTTCCTCAACGCTGAACATGGGCGAAAGGAATGTAAAAAAGGCGATAAACATTCTTAAAAATGCTGATGAGGAAACAAAGCAGGCGGTCTTTAGGCACGAAAAAACAATCAATCAGGCGGACAAGGAAACCCAGCAGAAAAAAGAAAACCATCAAAAAGCGAAAACAGGGCAGAAAGAGCAAAAAAAAGACTTTCAGCTTCAAAGCGAACCGTTCTGGGAAGGCTTTGAAAATCTTGATGAAAAGACAAAAGAAGAAATTGTTTCCGGTGAAAAGAAATTCTCTGAAATCGTTATGGAAAAAGAAAATTCTGAGAAAACAATGAATTTTCAAAAAACAACAGATTTCATTAATAACTTCTGGCCCTTGTGGAAAAAAGAACGCCAGGGAATAGACACAGAAAGGGAATTCTTATTCTGGAACCAGTTCCTAAGGTATTTTTCTGATGCCTGGAAATGATAAAAAGGGGAAGAAATGAATTTATCGCAAAGCATAAGAGTTTATGGCAGCGTGGAAACAATAAAAGATTTTTCAGAAGGCTACAAAAAGAATTCAATAGAAAGACCTGATTTGTACACGGCAAAGATAAACACAATATTTCTTCCCTTTTTAAAAGACGACATACCGGAAAAAAATTTCTGCGTGCTCCAGGAAAAACTTAAGGAAATAGTCGCGGAATGTATGGGGAGTAAAAAATGAAAGAAACAGATTTTACGATTTATGAAGAACTTACTAAAAAACTACAGGAAATATCAGATATTTCAGGCTGCGTAAAAGATGTCCTGGCACTTTTGAATTGCACAGACTCAAATAAATGCGAAACGCTTCTTCGGATTGAAAGAAAAAAAATTGATGAGCTGTTTGAAATTATTGAGGAATTAAAAGGAGCGGTGGTATCAAAACAGGAGAGCGAAGAATGGACTTAGAAGATTTGAGCGACAACACAGAACAAACCAAAACACCAAAAACACGCTCAGAATATCTCCATGGGAAAACAGAGCTCAGCGATGTTGACATAATACACATTCTTGATTTGCCGGTTGAAAAACGTTCTATTAATAATGAAATATATACAGACAAATCCTATAAGGAACTAAAAAACAATCCGGAGGAACTTTCCAGCCTTACGGAAAATCTAAAAACAAAGCCAGAATACCTGAAATATCACAGCAGCTACATTGCAAAATCAAAACTGCTATATCAAGATTCAGATGTTCTCTGCAACGAAATTCCGTGCCTTATGGTTCTGAATCAGCTGAAAAAAACATCGTATTTGCTGCCGTATGAATACGCATCTAATAAATCCAGAGCTGTCATTACTTCAGCAGACGCTTTGAAATCAAATACATTTACTGATTTTAAAAGGGTTTTTAATTCACGTCTAAAAAAATTAATCGAAAAAGGTATAACACAAGGAAAAGATATTTTCTTTTTAATCAACAACAAAAAATTAAGTCATGATGAAATAAAAAGTCAACTAATAAGATTCTTAAACAACAGAACATCTGAAAATAAAGAAGGAACTTATCTATTCTTTTCTGAAAAAAATTTTGTATGTTATAGTTTTGAATCTGATAAAAACGGCTTTATCACAGAACTTCCAGAATATGATTTAAAAGAAATCAGGGCTGCTATTTCTAGCAAGCCCCTTACACCCAGTCGAGAATCAGAAAAAACATCTGATTCCCTCGCAAGCAATTTAAATATAACACAAGAAAAATCTGATGTCAATGAATTGTTTTCAAGTCTATTGTTACGTGGCGAAATAACTCTTCTTGAAAGAAAAAAGGACATTGAAAACCGAAATGAACGCTATCTTGATGCAGTAACTTCACTTGAAAAGTTAACTCCTTTAATCCAGTCAGACTCAATAAAAGAATCAAACAATAAATTCGTAAAAAAACAAAAAGAAAGCCGTTTTTATAAAGATGTTCAAAATCTTTTTGTTAAAACTAAAACCTCAAATAAGCCCCAGGAGAAAACAATGGAAAATCAGAATATTAATTCACAAGCATTGGTAGTTGATAAAAACCAGATGGCAAGAATAAAGGCAGCCCGCGAAATAAAGGAAAATATGCCGAACCTTTCTGAAAATGAAAGAACAGCCGCAATCGCGATTCTTGAAGCCGGGGCAAAAAGCCAGGGTGTTGAATTTTCTGAATATGTAGAAAAAACATTCCCGGACGGAATCTTTGGCGACATCAAAAAGGCTGAGAATGCGGCAAAGCAACAGGGCGTAAATATAAACGGCGCGGTATCAGTAAACGGATTCGGCGAGAATGTGAAAGCCGTAATCTATGCCGGAAAAAACGCGGATTTCTCAACATGGTGTCATGAACTTTCGCATATATGGCAAGCACAGCTTGCAGGTGAACTAAAACAAAATGCGGAAGAAGCCTTCCAGGTAAAGAACAGCGACTGGCAGAACAGCATTTATACATTTAAGGACGGACACACAGACACAAGCGCGGAGGCATTCGCCTATGGATTCGAGGATTTCCTTAAAAACAAAGCCGGAGAAATGGCTGCGGAAGACAAAAAGAAAATCTTTGAGAAATTCGCGGACTACATGAGCCGCACATACAATGGCGTAAAACAGCACATAGAAATAAATGAAAAAATCGCATCCGTTTACCAGAAATTTGTCGAGCTTGATGACAATATCCTTGCACAGGCTGAAAAAGCGGTGCGGCTGGAAATTGAACAAGAACAGAAAATAAACGAGATATTCAACTCACCGAATTTTAAGACTTCTCAAAAAGTTTCAGAAACAATCGGGCTTGTTTCTGATAAATTTGCGGCTCTTGCCTCCCAGTACAGATATGACATAAAAGGGTATTCTCATACAATTGACAATTTCTTTGTGAACCATGCACTGAAACAGCACGGAGATAAAGAAACTGAAGAAAAGCGTGGAAACGTTGCGATAACTTATAGCGATATTTGTAATGTTTTTTCTGTATATACACATCCGGATTACATTGTTTTTGGAACAAAAACAAAAACTGGAAATCCTGCCATTGTGTATGTTAAGAATATAGGAGATTCAACGATTTTTGTTGAAGATGTAAGAAGAGGAAAAAAAGAACTTGCAGCTCAGACGCTATATAAAAAATCCGGGACGATCGATGTATCTTCTAAAAAAGAAGCCCCCGAACTTTACGCCCATAGCGACCCCGAATCTATTTCTATCGTAGATGTAAAAAAAGAATTTGTCAATGAAAGTAAGAATGAGTTTCTTCAACGAGAGAAAAAAATAGCGCAGGTGGAATCTTTTCAGACCCATTCCCCCAGCAATCAAAATAATAGCACAGACGCTAAAAATGCCAACATCAGTTTTCAGCCTGTAGACGACAGTTATACGCTTTTCCAATCAGCTTACCACGGAAGCAGTGCAAATTTTGACAAATTCAACACTTCTGAATACGGACTGTCCGGCGATGGAGCAATGGCTTTTGGATATGGAGTTTATGTGTCAAATTCAGAGACCATTGCCAGAAGCTATGCGGGAATACAAGGCGAAAGAAATCTTTATACAGTAGAAATTCCTGACGGTGATTATATTATCTGGAACAAAACAGTTTCAAAATTACAGAAAGAAAAAGTAAAAAATGAACTATATGAAAATCTCATCAAAGAAGATTACAAGGGAGTTGAAAAACAAATATCTACAGAACTTAACAATGTTTTTTCAGAAGACTTTGACGGGAAAAAATTATACGGAACTATAAGTTCATATATTGGAAGCGACAAAGAAACAAGCAGATTTTTCAAAGATATAGGCTATTCAGGAATACAATATCCAGCCGGAACTCCTGAAAATGCTGTCAACTATGTGATATTTGATGACAACGATATAAAAATTAAAAATCATTTCCAGTTCCAGATTATCGGCGAGCTTGGAGCAAGGGAACTTGACCGCAATGCCGAAAGCAACGAGCGTATCGAGAACCTTGAAACTGCAAAGAGAATGGAGGAGGCGGAAAAGGACGCAAATGTGATAAGGCTTGCCACCGGCTGGGAAAAAGGCGCAGATGGAAAATGGAAGTATGAAATTGACGACAGCAATGTGCATTTTAATCTGTATGACGCAATGGAAGAATGGGATGAAATGCATCCGCGCTACGAGGAATTGCGGGAAAAGCTTTTTAAAACAGAATTGTCGGAAGAGGAGCAGAAAGAGTTTGACCAATGGGTAGACGAAAGAAACGAAGTGTCAGACAAGCATACTGATATGGATTTTTCAGAAAAACTTTTAGGCAAGACATTCAGGCTGCCGGAAGTCATGCGCCACAATGAGCTTTACAAGGCTTATCCTGAGCTGAAATACGTTACTGTTTCAATAAAAAAAACTGGAGAAAACGGCACATTGGGAAACGCAAGTTATGAAGATAAACATATAAACCTTTATAGACATGAAAAGGACACAGACGGTTTTGAGGAGTGGGAAAAGAAAGCAGGAAGTGTTCTGCTTCATGAAGTACAGCACATAATCCAGGGAATTGAAGGTTTTGCAAAAGGTGCAAGTCCTGAAATGTTTGAAGAAAGCCCAGAAGCGTCTGAACAGTCTAGCATTGGCCGAAAAATTGTTGCAGACGGCAAGTCTTTTATGTCGGCTATGGAAGCATACAGGGCTTCCGCCGGAGAAGTTGAAAGCCGCAACGTTCAGACACGCATGAGATTTACGCCGAAACAGCGCATAAATACATTGCTTTCTGATACAGCGGACATCGCGCCGAAAGACCAGATTGTTATGTTTGACGTACCTACAAGTGAAAGCAGAGATATTAAAAACACAAACGAGGAGCGCAGCGTTGCGTTAAAAGCAGACAGCCAGGAGAACAAAATGGGAAACATTTCAGCCACAATGAAATCCGCAACAAAAGATTTTACGATTTATGGAAACAAAGAAAAAATCCAAGTCCTTGCTGAACAACAGCGAACTAATCTCGCTGAGGTGCACAGTAAGGAAGCCGCGGCAAATGCTGTTCTTGACGAAAACGGAAACACGCACTATCAGACAGATAAAGAACAGCTTGCGGCAATAGTTATGACCGCACGGAAAACAATAAAAGAGTCTTTGGCTCAAAATGCAGAGCCGCTTGTTGAGGTAGATTTCTCAAAGGCAAATTATGACAGGCTTTTTCCTCGTGCCATAGTGCAAACACCAGTGGAAACTGTAAAACTTGGTGAAAACCAGTTTGAAAAACTTGACGCAAGAGACAGAAAAAGATTCCTTCTTGCAACATTCCAGACATTGGCTACACCAGACCTTGTCATTGACGAGGAAAGGGAAGGAAAACATTCTCATAATTACATAAAGTCATTTGTTTTTGATGAAAAAACAAAGACAATTCAGGATGTTGTTGTGAATATCAACGGTGAAAATGTCTCCATAACAGCACATCCAAGAGATATAAACAATATTGTGAATAAAATAAAAATGCCCGACCAGCTTGTTTATGCAGCTGCAAGAGTCGGGCAAGTGATTGAGCAGCGTACGCAAGAAGCGCAGTCGATAGTCAATCCGACAAGGGATGACAGATTAAGTACTATTTCTGTTCCCTTGAATAAAGAATACAACGAGAATTTTGCATTGTCAACTGTGGAAAAATTGCTGGAAACAGAAAAAAATGCTCAAAAAGCGACAGCGTCAGATTTTCAGCAGATAGAACCTGCCCTTCAGAAGAAATTTGATAAATTAAAAGCTGCTATAAAATCAAGGGAAGAGCAGGACATTCAAGACATAAGCGCCGCGGAAGAACCAGGAAACAAAAAACAGGCAATAAGATCAAAATCTGACATTATAAGACAAGCTGGAAAAGACTTCCTGAAAAGCGTAAAAGAAGGAATAGCGCCGTTCTTCAATGCGGAAGACGATTTTCAAAGAATAATAATGCATCCTCAGGCAATAATAAACGCATCGAACGGACTTCCTTTCAGCGGAGAATCACAGCTTCTGGCGCAGATTTATCATCAGAGACAAAGAATGGAAGGCGAGGTTGTAACAAGCATAGCCGGAGCAAAAGCCGCCGGAACAATCGTGTTGGACACGCCGGAAAGCCGTCAAAAGAATTTTGCCCTTACGGACACAAGTTCCCTTGCAGAGAAGAATGCAATTGTAAGAACAAGATATTTTATGCCTGAATCATGCGAAGAACCTGATAAAATCTATGCGCACACATTGCAGCGGCAGCGTCCGGACAAAATACGAAGCTACCGCGACCTTATACGCCATTTTGAAAACATTCCGAACGGACAAAAGGAAATTTCCGACATAAGAATCAGAATTGCCCATGAGCATCTGAAAGAAATCCAGTCAAGATTTGCAATAAAAGAAAAAAGAGTCCTGTCTGTTGATGAAATAGAAGAGCGCAAGAACTTTCTTAGAAATTATTTTGAAAGACTTCCTGCAGACTACCGCAATAGCGAAAGAAGCGCATTCGAGGACACATTCGGAATCCAGCTTAACTCCGAAAAAAATCTTGAGATAAACCTTCAGAGAGATTTTAAAGATATTGATTTTGCTGAATTAAAAAAGAACACAAAAAAATCAATAGAACTGGAAAACAGAAAGTTAAGTGATTTTATTGAAAAGAACACAATGGAAGACAAAAAGCTGGCGACACTTCTCAGTGATGAATATAAATCACTTTCAAAAGAAGAGAAGATGACGGTCCGGAATCTGAAAATAGAAGCGATAGGAATAAAAGAGCCGGAAACATTCCTTGGAAAATATCTTGCGGCCTGCAATACAAACGCGGAATTCATAACAGACAAGGAAACTGTAGAGGAAGTCAAGAAGAACCTTGTAAAGAAGCTGGAGGAAAATTTCAAGCTTGAAAAATATGACATCCTGAAAGAAATCGGGCAGCAGGCGCAGAGCATAGGCAATGAAACAACAAAGAAAATATCTTTTGAAAAAGCCCATTCCAATAACAAGAGCTTAGAAAAAACACAAAGCCCGGATAAAGAAATCAGTCTGATTGGAATGGGCAAATAACCACGGAGGAATTAAAAAATGAGAAAATCAACTATTATGACATATTTTTTCCTGTTTCTTTTTTATTTTTCGTTGTTTTTTGCGGCCACAGTAAACTTTTCATGCTATCAAAAAGAAAATGTGCCAGACAATGAAAAATCAGAAATAAGCGAGATTTTATATCCGGCAAAAATAACGGCGGTAATTGACGGCGATACTGTAAAAGTTCAGTTCAAGAACGGTCGTCCTGAAAATTGCGAAAAAAATGAGATTGTGCGTCTGATTGGCGTGAACACGCCTGAACTGAATCTTTATAAAGATACGGAAGCGGAGTATTTCGCAGAAGAAGCATTTCTTTATACAAACAGATATTACAAGGAAGAAGTCAATATACAGCTGGATAACATAAGCGCCATGCGCGACAAATACGGACGGCTTTTAGCCTATGTCTGGCTATGCAATTCAACACTTCTTAATAAAAACCTTATAGAAGACGGTTACGGACGTTTTTACTACATCTTCTTGTTCAATGAAAAATTAATGAAAGAATTTTCTGACGCTGAAATCCTGGCAATACAGGAAGAAAAAGGAATATGGGGAGGAAGATGACTATGATAAAAGACGATAATTTTGTGCATATCGCCGGCTGGATGATAAATGAGCTTAACCTTAAAGGCAACGACCTTCTTATTTATTCAATAATACACGGTTTTTCACAAGACGGAAAAAGCGATTACCACGGCGGACTTTTGTATCTTGCAGAATGGACAAATTCCTCGAAGCAAGGAGTTATAAAAAACCTTAAATCTCTTATTGAAAAAGGATATATCGTAAAGGTAGAAGAAAAACTTGCGAATAATACTCATCTGTGCCGCTACTTTACGGCAAAATCAAGAGAAAATATCACTGTAAATAACAGCGGGCAAGCGGATGACAAAAATCCAAGGGAACTTAATGACCATTCAACAAAGTTTAATACTGTACAAAATAAAAGCGGTAAACAAAGTTTAATGGGGTATTCAACTTTGTTTAATGGGGGTATTAAACAAAGTTTACCCAATAAGAATTCTTTAAAAGAATTTAAAAATCTATCTTCTGAAAATAAAAATCCGGAAATAAAAAATCCGGAAACAGAGACAGACTCCACAGAGCAAAAACAGAATCTGGAAAACCGGCAGACTCAAGAACCTGAAAAATCAAATCCTGAAAAAGCAGAAAGACAGACAGAAATTTCAGAAACATTAAAAAAACTGTTTGGAAACACAAGACTTTTTACAGACGATTTTATTCCCAAACTTTCGGAGCTGTGCCTGGAAAGAAATCTACCAGCGGAAGAATACATAGACTGGACCTACGAAACTCTGCAAAAAAAGAATGTCACAAACTTTACAGGATATTTTTTCAGGACAATCCTTAGCGAGCCCAATATTTCTAAATTTCTTTTTGAAAAAACTCAAAAAGATTCCAAAGATGCTGACGGCGGACAGAAAAAAAATGCGCCAAAGACAAAGTGCAAGTGTTGCGGCGCCGAACATCCGCTTTACAGCGACTGCCCGGTATGCGGACTTATGCTTGATGAGCGTGATAAGTCTGAAAAAATAAATTTCCGCAGAAAAATATATAAGCTGCCGGCAGAGGTAAAAAGGGCGATAAATTCAGAAATCCAGAAAATGCACAAAACAATAAGCATTTCCGCCTGGGAAAATGAAAAAAACAGAATCTATAAAAAATACGGAGTGATTTAATCTATGAACGAAAATAAAAATCTTTTCAATCCGCTTCCAGCTGAAAAAGCGGATAAAAACATTGCCGCGGAAGACCAGGAAAGAAAATATGCAGAAAATCTTGCATCTCTGAACCGGACCGCGGAACGCACGGCAAGAAACATAAACTATTCGCTTGATATTCTTGTTGAAAACCTGGAGGTAAAAGTCCAGAAAATAAAACTTATGTCAAGCCAGGCAGTCTATGCGATTTCTGAGATTTCAGTGCGCACAAAACTGAAAATCATAACTTTCGGCGCAGGAATGTTTTTTGCAGGAGTTTTTACAACATGCGGCCTTTATAACATTTTTGTAGACAACGTGATGAACCGGTATCTGCACAAGACAATAGAAACTCTTGCAGAAAAACCGGTAAAAGAAGCGCAGCTGAAAGCAGAAAAAATTGTCCGCGACGCGAACATCAAGGCGGACGGAATGCTTAAAAACGCGCGGAAATATTCAATGCAGGAGGATGAGCATTATGGCAATTGACAAACGCTGCTCAATCAGGTTTACGGCGGAGTGCTATGAAGAAATAAAGGCAAGGGCTGCCGCAAGAAAAATAAGCGAATCAGAATTTGTAAGAAAATGTGTTGAAAAACATCTTTCCAGCGACCTTGAGATCCAGGACGAGCTTGTCGCGACAATCGGAAGCTTTAAAAGTGAGCTTATGAGCGTAAAAAGAGAAATAAAAGTTTTTTCAGGAATGTTTGTTTACTGGCTCAAATATTACTTCACTCTTTCCGGCTCGGATTTTGACGCGCTGCCAGACGGAGATGCAAAAAAAATCGCTTTTGCAAAAGGCGAGGTAAGGAAAAATAAATTTATTGATATGTATAAACAGGACAATAAATCCTACAAATCAATTTATGAACAGATTGTCGCGGATTTTCTTACAGAAAAAGAAAAACCGGAAGATTTTGGGGGACAGCAATAAATAATGAATCAGGAGAACGCAGAAGAACTAAAAAAGAAAAGGATGCTTGACAACCTTCTTTCTGATGATATGAAAGAAATTGTTCCTTATCTGGAAGAGCCTACCGTAACCGACATTGCGGTTGTAGATTCCGGCGAAATAATTGTAACAAGATTTGACAGGGGCAAGGAATTTACCGGGAAATTTCTTCCGGATTTTATGACTGAAAGAATCATAAAGGCTGCCGCGGCAATTCATGACATAAACATTAACACTTTGTCTGGTTTTCCATGCCTTGAAACTGTTATTCCAAAATACAATGCGCGCCTTACCGGACTTATGAAAGTAACGCAGAGAAGTGAAATCCAAATCCGAAAACCGCCCTCCAATGTATACACGCTGGAGCAGTATCTGGAGCACGGGCAAATGACAAAAGGCGAGTATGATCAGATTCTGAAAGCCATAACTGAAAACAAAAACATAATTGTTTCCGGTTCAACAGGAAGCGGAAAGACAACTTTGACAAATGCGATATTGCATAAAATGACGGAAATTACACCGGACGACAACTTCTACATTGTAGAGGACACGCCGGAACTTCAATGCAAGGCAAGAATGAAGACTATGCTTTGCTTGCCGAAGGAGTTTGCGTGGAAAGCTGTTGAAGAATCATTAAGATTCACGCCGCAAAGAGTAATTTTCGGGGAGGTAAGACGGGCAAATGTAATGCAGGAACTTATTGACGCGTGGCGCACAACTCCGCACGGAGGAGTCAGCACATTCCACGCAATAAACGGAGCTTCTACCTTGATGCGTATTAAAGGTATGCTGCGGAAAGATGACCCTGAAACTGCAAACCATCTGAGCGAGATTATACAGTTTGTGGTCCATCTAAAGCGCGACAAAAACGGCGTTCATGTAGACGAGATAATGAATGTAAAGGAAGAGACTGATTCATTCATCTCTGAACTTGCCGCAAATAATCTTTTATAGAAAAAACAGGAGAAAAAAATGCAGAAAAAACTAAAAAAAATCTCAGACTTTTTAAGAAACAACAAGAATCTTTTGGTCATGATTCTGTTTTCATTTGTTGCTGTAAGCCAGACTTTCGCTGGCGATCTTGGCGTTTTTGACAGCGTAGGAAGCAAACTTCTTACAGTTCTTACTTCAACAGGACTGAAAGCCGCACTTGCCCTCATGCTTGCAGGATGTTTCGGCGGAATCGCATGGGGAAAACTCAAAGGCCAGGACGGAATTGTATCAACATTAGTTCCAGTTTTCTTTGGAATCGCCGGAATCTTAGGCTCAGTAAGTCTTATCACATGGATTTACGATGGCATTACAGTAGGAAGTTTTAATTAAACAAACTGAAAAACAGAAAAGAACATTGCAAATCAATTTTGTCCTGCTTTTTTCTGTTTAAAAGGAGGCATTTATATGACAGACATAAACGGATTCCAGCTTACAGGACGGATTGCGGACGAGGCAAAATATTCATCGACAAAGAACGGAACAGCAACACTCTCATTCTGCCTTGCCGTAAACCGCGACAGAAAAATAAATGAACAGTGGGTCTCAAAGGGCAGCTTCTTTTATCTTACAGTCTACGGAAAAAGAGCGACCGGGCTGTGCAAAATTCTTGTAAAAGGCACAAGAATCGGTGTCCAGGGATTTCTTGACCAGGATGTATGGACTGATGCGGTAGGAAAAAAGCAGTATAGGACAGTTTTCTGCGTTGAAAATCTTGTTCTTTTAGGACAGCCAAAAACTATCCCGGAAAATGAAAATCATATTCCAGAAATTCCTTCCCATACAGAAAATCCGGCTGCCGAAGCGCAATATGCAGAGGATTTCTATGGACCGGAAACGCAGCAAAATAACAGCGGCATTGGCGGAATACCAGAAAACGAAAATACAGATATTTTTTAAGGAAAGAAATGAAAAAACAAATTTTTGAAAAAGAGACAAAAAGTCCTCTTGAAATGTATGAAGAATTTGTCCGCAACGATGCATTGCGCGACAAAAAATTCAGAATTTTTGCATGGACCAGCTGTCTTGGATTTTTAATCGCTCTTTTAATATGTTTTTATGCGGTGAATCTTCCGAAGCAAGTTCCGCTTGTGATAACAGTAAGCGACTGGGGCGAAGCAAAGTACGTGGGAAACATTTCAAGGCTTAACTATCAGGGGCTGAAAATTCCTGCGGTTGCAATCGAATACCAGATAAGAAAATTTGTTTCAAATTTCTTTGAGATTCCCGGCGATACCGCTGTCCTTAAGAAAAATCTGCGCGACTGCTATGCTTCAGTTGATGTCGCCACAGCTGAAAAACTTTCAAACACATTAAAAGAAGACAATCCGTTGAAAAATGTCGGAAAAACATTCAGGACAATAGACATTGAAAGCGTTTTAAAGCTGACAGACTCAAGCTATCAGGCGGATTTTGTGCTTAGCGACAAGGACAAAAGCGCAAGCCGGGTGAACAAAAGGCGTTTCCGCGGAATATTGACCATAAAGCTTCTTGAACCTGCAAAAGACGACATGATTCTGAATCCGCTTGGAATCTACATAACAGACTTTGAATTCAAAGAAATAAAAAGATAAGGAGCAATGAAAAATTATGAAAAGAACAATTCTTGCAATGGCTATGTCGGGAATTTTTCTTACAGGCTGTATGACAGTTGACGTTGAAAAAAACAGAATAAACTCATTTGACCAGGTAAAAGATGAAAAACTTATAGAAGACGGCGACCTTGGTGATGATGAATATATCGTCCATGAAAAGATGAAGGAAAACGATGTGCAGAGTGCGGTTGTCTTTCTTGAATCTCCTGAAACAATCTACGGAAAACCGGCTGAAGAAGAAAAACTGCTTGAAGGCGGCGAGGCGTTAAAACAGCATTTGAAAGACATCACAGAACTGCCGAAATATTCTTCTGAGCAGAACAGGCTTAAGGCATGGTATTACAAAAAAGGCAGAGTATATCAGCTGCACTGCCAGACATTCCACACGACAGTAATTCAGCTTGAGCCAGGCGAAACTTTAAAAGAGTCGCCATATTTAAGCGAAACAGACGTATGGCGCTTAAGTTACGGACAAGGGATTGCGGACGGACTTGAAACAACATTTCTTATGATTAAACCTGATTATTCCGGACTCACATCAACGCTTACTCTGGTTACAGACAGGCGGCTTTATATGATTGAGCTAAAAAGCTACAAGGATCATTATATGCCGTTTGTAAGCTGGGTTTATCCGAACTACGAGGATACAAGGACAGCGTTCACAAAATGGGAAAACGACAGGAAACTTGTGGAAGAATTCTCAGGAATGAACGCGGAAAATCTTTCGTTTGACTATAAAATCCGCCACTCGATAAACAACAGGCCGGCATGGCTTCCAGTTCTTGTCTATGATGACGGACAGAAAACCTACATTGTCCTGGATAAAAAAAGCCTGAACATGACAGTTCCTACAGTGTTTAAAAAGAACCGCGAGATTGTAAACAAGGAATTCAGAAAAAATATCATTGTGATAAATGAGCTGATTGAAAAAGTTACATTGCGCAGCGGAAGACAGAAAGTAACCATAATAAAGAAAAAATCAAAAAAATAAGCAGAACATTGAATTTTTGGAGAAGTACAATGGAAGAAGACAAACAGAACAGAGAACTTACAGAAGATGATTTTGACGATGAATTCTACAATGATGAAAATGACTCTGATTCAGATTATGAATATTCTGATGAAAACAAGAAAGATGAACCGGAAGAATCGGAAAATGCTCCCGAAGAAAAAAAGGACACAGAAGACACAGACGATATTCTGAAAGCCTCTGAAACTGAAAAAGGAAATCCAGATGAAAACAACGCTTCGTTTCTGAACAGAAATATGCTCTTTATAACAGTCGGAAGCATATTCATTGTCTTTTTGTTTTTCTGCGTTTTTATTCTTCCAAACATAACAAAAAGAAAAGTCGCGCAGAACAACGAGCTTGATAAAGCTGGAAAAGTATTTATTCCTGATGAATATGAAGAGGATGAGTTTACCGATGACAAGCCGCAGCCGGCCAACAACCGGGATAAGACCGCAAGTTATCTTGAAAATATTGACAATGAAAAGACAAGCATCCCCGGACTGGATAACAACGGAACAGCCCCGGTTCAAGTTCCTTCGCAGATGGGACCGGTTCAAGGCGGCGCTAGCTCAACCTCAAGCTATCCGCAGAACACAAACCGCAATGAGCTCCAGAAGGCGATGCAGAGAATTCCATTTGACGCATATTCAGACACGGCAAATTCCTTTTCAAAAGGCACATCTTCCGCGCAGACTCAAAATTATGGAAGCGGAATTTCCAGCTATATGGCGCAAAAATACGGAAGCGGAAACTATATGCCGTCATCATTGCAGTCAAATATCGGACAGTATCTTGCTTCCCAGGGCGGAAACAACTATTCGCTCCAGAACGACCAGAGCGGAAAAGAAGCGTTTATGAACAGAAACAAGGAAAACGGCGGACAATACCAGTGGAACAGCGAATTTTCTTTGTGGAAAGGAACTGTGATTCCAGCGGTCCTGGATACAGGAATAAACACTGATTTGCCGGGAATGTTAAAAGCCACGGTTACAACAAATGTCTATTCAAGCAACAACGGAAAATACATCCTTGTTCCTCAAGGGTCTGTGCTTACCGGCGAATACAACAGTTCTGTAAGCTACGGCCAGGCGCGCATTCAGATTGTATGGAACACGCTTATAAGGCCGGATGGACTTGAAGTCAATCTTGGCAGCATGAACGGCATAGATGCGTTCGGTTTCAGCGGACAAAAAGGACATAGAACGGAACATCCGTTTGAATATCTGAAGGCAATGGGACTTATCGCAATGTTTTCAATCATTGACACAAAAGCCGCAAACACAATAAATACGCAGGGGAACACCTACGCGCAGAATGCGATGAGCGATGCGTATTCAGCCGGAAAAAAGCTGAACGAAAAAATTGTTGACCGCGCGATGGACATTCAGCCCACAATCCGCATAAAGAGCGGCACAGAAGTAAAACTGATAACAAATCTTACGATTGACCTTCCGCCGATTGAACCGGTAAAACCGGAAGAAAAATACGCAAGAAAATAAAGGGAGACTGTTATGGCAAAAAAAGACTATAGAAAATCGAACCCGGGAACACATGGACTTGGTTTTTCCTGGAATGTTCTAAGAACCTGCATAGTAATTCTTCTTTTTGCGGCAGGAATTGTGGCGGCCACACAAGATTTTGCGTACGCAATGAACGGAGACCAGAGAGTTGTGAATACACCGCTGTTCAAGCTGGGCGAGTGGTGGATTTACAATCCGGTGTTCTTTATCCTTTCATTCTTTAAGTATTTTGGCTACGAAGGATTCCAGCCGTATTACTGGCATGCGATGTCTTATTTTCTTACATTTACAGGAATCGCTTTTTTTGTCGCCGTTGTCTGGACAATTGCGACTGCAATAATAATAAAGACAAAAGGAACTCAGAACGGAACTGCAAGAATGGCAACGCTCAGCGACCTTCACAAGAACGGACTTCTTGCGCCGGACGGAATTATGTGCGGAATGACGGAGGACGCTTTTGTAACATATTCAAAAAAGAAAGACGGTTCATTAAAACTTCATCAGTATAGAAAGGGAACTTATATATGCCATCCGGGCAAGCAGCATACTCTTGTCGCAGCTCCGCCAGGAAGCGGAAAAAATGTAAGCATAATTATTCCTACATTGCTTTCCTATCCTTATTCTGTGATTGTAAATGATCCTAAGGGTGAAAACTACAAGACAACAGCCGGATACAGAAAGACATTTTCCCATGTATTAAAGTTCGCTCCGTGCAGCCGGGCCACAGTCCGCTATAACTTTGTAAAAGCAATAAGGGACGGCGATGAGAACGCATACCGCGACGCATCGCTTGTGGCGAATGTTCTTGTTACTCCAGGAAATTCAAAGACAAGCTCAGACAGCACAAGCACATATTTTAATGAAATGGCGCAGGACGCAGTTACAACCGCGCTTCTTCACATACGGTTTTCAAACTATACAGAACCGACCCTTCCAGGACTTCTGCATCTTTTTTCAAATTTAAATGTTGAAGAGCTTTGCGAAAACATGAAAAACTCAAAGCATTACTTTGAGATTACAGAGGAAATGTACAAGGGAAATCCGGCGTTCTATAAATCAAAACACTTGAAGATTGGCGACAAAATCGAGGCGGAGGACATACACCAGAAAATAATTTCAGGCGCAAACAGACTTCTAAATACACGCGCGGAAGAAAGACAGACCGGAATCAAGACAATCCTTGGAAAACTTCAGCTTTTTGATGATCCGATTATTGCGAATGCCACAAGCGCCTCGGATTTTGAGATAGAAGATTTTATTACAAGCAAAAAACCTATTTCTCTTTACCTTGTAGTTCCATCAAGCGATATGAAGCGAATCGCCCCGGTTTTCAGGCTTTTAATTTCATTTATGATGAGAAAATTTACAGAAGGTGAAACTTCTTTCGGAGCGACACGCCTTAAAAATGACGTTAATTTTATCCTGGATGAATTCCCGGTTCTTGGCAGGCTTGACGAAGTGGCGCAGACAATGGCAGTTTCCCGAGGATACGGAGTGTTCTTTACGATTGTCTGCCAGACAATACGGCAGCTTGAAGATGTCTATGGAGCAAACCAGCAGTTCTTTGACCTCTGTCCGGTTCTTCTGACCTTTGCGCCTGGAAACATAAAAGATGCGGAAATCTTCTCAAAGTTTATCGGGCAGGAATCAATCCAGAGCGAGCAAATCAGCCATTCCGGAATGATAGATATTACAACCACAAAAAATATCAATTTTTCAGACCGCGATTCAGGAAGAAATCTTCTTGACGCGGCGGACATAAAAAGAATTCCAGGAAACCGCGGGCTTTTGTTCAGCCACGGAATGCAGCCGTATATATTCAAAAAAATTGTCTATTACGATGATAAAAGATTCAGGCAGAAAATGGATATTCCTTTTCCAAAAACAATCAATGAGCTTTATTCAGAGGCCGCCGGACTTCCGAGCATAAAAAAGATAAAAGCTGAAATTGCAAGCCGCAAAAAAGAAAGGGAAAACATTTCCATCCTGAAAAATGAAGAGCAGCAAGGTATTTTTGTTTCCGGAGAAGAATTCTCCATGTCAAAAAAACTTATGTATCTTTCAAATTACCAGGCGAAGATAACAAAGAAACAAAAACAGGAAGAAAACGGTTCTGATGGACTGGATAGAATCAATCTTGCGGAACGCATGGCCGCGGACAATGCCGCCAGGAATGATGAAATCCTTGCAGAAAAAGCCTTGCTCACCACCAGCGAGGATAAAACATTAGAAACTTTCTAATACTTATGGAGAATTTTATGGATGATTATGAAGATTATTCGCAGCAAGTTCATGTTTCCCTTATGGAAAAGAAACTGTTTTTCGGAATCGGAGAAAAAGCCTTTTATATAATTGGCTTTATAACACTGATTATATGCGCGCTGACAACAATATATGCGATTGTAATTGGAATTGCAGGAATTCTTATATGCAGGGTTATCTGTAAAAAAGATCCGCTGACAATAGATTTTGCGCTTGAAAATCTCATGCAGAAAGACGTATACGAGGGATAAAATGCTTTTTGAACATCTTAATTTTAAACCATATCACAGAGTTGAATCAAAACTAAGCTCGATATGTCCGTGGAGACTTTTTGCAGAAAACGGAATCTGCTATCTGAAAGGCGATGCGCTTATGTGCGCATACGAATTTATTGCGCCGGATTTAGGCTCTTCCAGCATGCGGCAGGTTAATGCGCTTTCTAATCTGTTCAACAATGCGATAATCCAGCTTGGGGAAAACTGGACTATTCAGTTTGAGCTTCAAAGAAGGGTGAATAAGAAATATCCTGCCTCGGAATTTGATAGTCTTACAGGATTTATCATAGAGCGTGACAGGGAAATTAATTATCTTTATGGAGATCAGCAGTACTCAAACCGCTATTTTCTGGTCTTTACATACAAAATGCCAAAAATGACAGAGATGAAAGCATCTTCAATTTTTTTCAAGAAAAAGGACGGAAGCCGCACTGAGACAAACGAAAAGGAACTGATTGAAAAAGAAATCCGCTACTTTAAAAGCGCCACGAACAAGACCGCCGGAGTCCTGAAATCAGCAATGGAAATAAAAATGCTGGACAGCTCAGAACTTGCAAGTTTTATTCATTCGTCAGTTTCATTTAACTGGCACAAAATGATTGTTCCGGAAGTCCAGCGCTCGCTTTTTATTGACCGCATAATAACAGATGAAACGCTTGAAAATTCAATTCCTCTAAAACTTGGCAAGAACTATGCGTCAATAATCGCGGTGAATTCATTTCCTGGCGCGACAGTTCCTGCAATGTTTGATGAGCTTAACAAGGCGGACTGCGAACTTAGATGGAGCACAAGATTTATGTGCTATTCAAAACAGACAGCGTTGAAAAAAATCAAGAAGAAGAGTGAAAGCTACCACGGAAGCGTAACAAGCATCGCGCAAATGGCGATAAACGCCGCGACCCATTCAACAGGCGGAGGAACAGAAAACCGCGCCGCGCTTGCGCAGGAAGACGACGCATTGAACGCCAGCGTTGATATTACAATGGGAGATGAAGGATACGGCGATTACTGCTCAAATATAATGGTCTGGGACAAAGATATAAAAAATGTAAAAAGCAAGGCTGAATATATCCAGGAAGTTGTAACAAGCACCGGATTTTCATGCAAGGAAGAAACTGTAAATCTCCTGCAGGCGTTTCTTTCCATGCAGCCCGGAAACATCTACGCGAACAAAAGGGAGCTGTTTGTATCGACAACGAACACTTGCCACATAATCCCTATAAGCTCAATCTGGGCAGGACTGGAAGAAAATCCATTTATGAAAAAGGTAAGCGGAAACGGAGCGCCTCTTGTTATATGCGGAACAGACTTTAAAATGCCGTTCTATCTGAATCTTCACGTAGGGCAGGTAGGACACACATTTATAGGCGGACAGACAGGAGCCGGAAAATCAACGCTTTTAGGACTTCTTGAAATAAGCTGGAAAAAAGAGCCGCACGGCAAGGTCATTATATTTGATAAAGGACGCTCCGCAAGAAACCTCACAATATGCGCCGGAGGAATATACCTTGAGCCCGGCTTTGACAAGTCGATCACTTTCCAGCCTCTAAGGGAACTTGAAACTCCGCAGGACTTACGCTGGGCAAGCGAATTCATACAGATTCTTCTTGTCGAGCAAAAAGTTGAGATAAACGCCGCGATTCGCGCTTCAATTTTCCGCACTCTGAAAACACTTCAGACAAAAGTTCCTGAAACACGCGACCTTACCAGCTTCTGGCAGTATTCGGATTACCAGGATCAGGCGTCGGGAAGAAATATTATTAAGGATGCGCTAGGACCGTACATTCTTGGCGGTGAATATGGCAGCCTTTTTGACGCGCGGAGCACGAACATACTTTGGAGCGACAGCTGGACCATGATAGAAATGGGAAACCTTATGTCATTATCAAGCGCATGTGTAACGCCGGCGCTTTCATTTTTGCTTCATCAGTGTGAAAAACAGTTTGACGGTTCGCCGGTAATGCTTATTCTGGACGAAGCCCATACGTTTTTTCAGAATGAGATTTTTGCAAAAGAAATCGCTGTGTGGCTTAAAACACTGCGAAAACTGAATGTTTCCGTAATATTTGCAACCCAGGAAATAGAAGATGTTCTGAAAAGCCCGATTGCTCATACAATCGTTTCCCAGTGTCCTACAAAAATCTACCTTGCGGACGAGAACGCCGAGACACCGCTTTCTGCGGAAGGCTATCATCAGTTCGGGCTGGAAGAGTCAGAGATTAGCCTTCTTGCAAAAAAAATGCGGAAACAGCACGACTATTACTACAAGTCATCATTGGGCAGAAGAAAATTCCAGCTTGAGCTGGACGAGCTTCAGCTTGCGGTTATTACAACTTCAACAACAGACAACGCTCTTCTGGACAAAATAGAAGAAAAATATGGACGCAACACAGGAAAGGAACTTGTAAAAGAAGTCCTGGACGCAAAAAACATAGACTACAAATATTTACTGGAGGATTAAAATGAAAAAAGCAAAAAAAATAATAATTTCAGCGGCAGTTATGATTTTCGCCGCGGTTCAGTGCTTTTCAAACTATCCGGTTTTCGACGCGGCTAACTGGCTTAAATCAATAGACATATTTTATCAGGGATACGACCAGATTATGAACACGCTCCAGATGATTGAGCAGAACTACCAGCAGATTCAGATGGCGATTGAACAGTCTAAAAGCTGGAAATTTGAGGATCTTGATTTCAATGACGGAAATTTACTTGAAAACTTCGACATCCGCGATGAAATTCAGGACGCTACAAAACAGGTGAACCGGCAGCTGAACAACGTCCGGAAAATCCGCGACACATTTGAAAAAGAGAATATGCAGATTGGAAACAAAAAATTTTCAATGAAAGATCTTGCCGGACTTGGCGACAAAGACAAAACCCTTATAGACATCGTAAAAGATACAATAGTAATGGAAAAAAATGATTTTGCCGCCGCATGCGAGGAGCTTACAAAACAGCTTACAGATGAAGAAAAAATGGTAATCTGGCAGAAATACGGACTAAGCCCGCAGAATTTCATGATGGTGAAAAATCTTGACCAGAAAATGCAGGAACAGGTTACTACCGTAATGGCAAATGCGAATGCAAAAGTGGAAGAGCTCCGCTGGGGCGAGGACGCCGCAAAGACAAATGCGATAATCCAGAAAATTTTTCAGGGAGATGATCTTACTGAAAAAGAACTTGCGCAGTCCCAGCTTCTTCTGGATAAACTGAACGGAGAAAAACTTTCCCAACTGCAGGACGCGCTTAACAACAGCTTTGCATGGCTTGCATGGAAAGACCGGCGCGATGAGCAGAAAAGACAGCTTGAACAGGAGCAAGGCTGGGAGCAAATAAAACGCTCCCTGGAAAAAGATGAAGGCTTCGGCGCATTTTAAGGAAACAGAAAAGCATGGAAAAAAGAAAAGAACTTCCGGGCGCAAAACCGACTGTAAGAATAGCAAAATACAATGAACCGCAAAATACAATGAACCGCCAGATAACAAGGATGAACATGAGTGAAAATAAACTGTATACAGGACATAAAATAAAAAAATTGACTAAAATATATAAAAGAAATACAATTTAGACATACAAGAAGAAATTAAACATCCTGAGTATTTTAAGCAAAAAAAAGGAACAAGTTTCCATCCGAATTGGCAAGTATCTTAGATATTGAACCAAGGGGCAAATATGACAGTAATAGTTAATAATGCAAGCAAATCTCTTGTAAATATAATAAAAGAAATTGTAAAACTAGACGGTGCTTCAATAGACATCAAAGACGATTATCCTACGAAATTGATTTCCTCGCTAAAAAAAGCGGAGAAAGAAATAGAAAAACAAAGAACAAAAGGAAAATTGAAGAGATATAATTCAATTTCAGAATTGGCATTGGATTTACAAAACTCCTGAAAATATAATTAACATATAGACTAAAATTCCGTTTTTTACGAAAATATAAGCATAATCCGTATGCAGACGGATATAAAAAAATTTTTATTCACAGGTTTGCGCTGCGAACTTTTTACAGGAGAAGGCCTCATGATTGAAATTTTGATTGGCTCAATTTTCTTTGGCGTTGGATTTATTCTCTTTATTTTCCTGGTTCCGTATTTGCCGGAAATGTTGTCCGGCTTAAAAGATTTTATCTTTACAGTTACAGCCCAGCTCGGTATTGCCGCGGCAATCGGTATAGGAATAATCGCCGGAATAGCGCTTATAATCATTTTAGTCTGCAAGTTGCTTATTTTTGCCGATGACAGCTGCCATGAAGACAAACGCTATGATGAATACCAAGAAAGCATAACAAATATCCTGTCAAAATTTAATTAAAAGTGATGACAGATATAAAAATAAACTGAACAAAAACCAGGAAGTGCAACGCCGGCTTGATTCATCTTGTCTGTGATGCACTTTTCAAAATTTAAGGAGGCAACGCCGTACCAAAACAACAGTTTTCCTAATGCGCAAATTTTGCGCTGCAGCCATGCTGATATTCTCAGCATTATTTATTTCATGCGATTTTTTCGCAGATGGCGATAATGATTCAGATAATGGATCTTCTATCAGTTCAATAAGACTTTCATCAGCCAATGTAACCTTGCAGGCCGGTGGAATCTCATACATTGCGTATGCAGTGTCGCCTTCAGGAATCTACATAAAACCTGAATGGAACTATGACAAGTCAATAATCGAATTAGATCCTCAGCCGAATGGCGCGGTAATAAAAGGACTTAAAGAAGGCGAGACATCGCTTACAGTTTCTTACCAGAAATGCTCTGCGACCGCAATTGTAAAAGTTTCCGGTTTTTCTGACACATACGTTGACACAACAGAGCCGTACATCTATTCAAGCATACAAGTTGTAAATCTTGAGCCGGGCGATTCGGAAACAGTTTCCGTTTCTCTTTACAACGGAAGCGCCGCTGACATTGACGGTTACACATGGGCAATAGACAGTCCTGCCACTGCCACGCTCCAGCCGACCGGACAATACTGCAAGATTCAGGCAAAAAACACAGGATACGCACGCATAAAAGTAACAAATTCAAAGTCCAGCGAGCCGTATTATATCGGTGTCTATGTCCTTGATGATCTTACAAAAGCCACCTACATAACTACAAAACAGAACCTTTCAACTTTGCGCGTAAAAGACGGCGACAAGACAATCACAGTTTCCCTTGAAAACCCTAAAAATGATGACAGCAAGAACAGTTTTTCCTGGGAAGTCACGGAAGGCGCGGAAAGCGTTTCTATTACACCGAACAGGAACGAATGCATTGTAACGCCATTAAAGACAGGGGTCGCGACAATAAGAATCAAGCATCCTGATGCTGTATATCCGCTTGAAATCCGCGTCCGGGTCATTGAAATTGTTGAAAATGTTTTTATTGAACCGGATGAAACAAAAATAAACCTTTCCGGAACAGGTGAAAACTCAAAGACGCTCACAATGAAGCTGAACGGTATGGAAGAAGGCAAGTATTCAGCAGATGAGTTCAAGTATGAAGTAGTTCAGGAAGGTGAAATAATCCGATACAGCGCATTTTCAAACCAGATTCTTGTAACAGGAGTCCACAACGGAGCGGCGCAAATTTATGTAAGCCATCCTGTATGCCAGAAAAAACGCCAGATTCTTGTTATATGTGAAAATCAGATTGCAGATGCAGTGGACGCAAGCGTAACAATAAACACAACGCAGGACTTTATAAAAACAAAAGCCGGCGCGGAAGAAACAGAGCTTAGGATTACGCTTGAAGGCGGAGTTTCCGGGGATGAAAACCGCTTTGCATGGAGCGTAAGGCAGAATCCAAAAGACGGCTCATCGAATGTAATTGAACTTTCAACAACAAACGGAACGGTGGAAAGCTCACGTATGGCAGGCGCGTCATATATCTTTGCAAGCTGCTATATAAAACCGCTCGCGGAGGGAACAGCCACCATAACAATAACACATCCAAGAAGCTATTATCCGCGTGAAATACTTGTAAAAGTCCTGGATAAAGACGCTGTCCTGGAGCAGCAGTATTATTTCTCAGGTCCTGGAATACTGAAATTCCTTAATTCAGAGACGGAACATTATTCTGCAAGCCTTGTAGGCGCAAAAGAATCAGAAAAAAGCGAAATCAAATGGTCTACAGAAAGTGCAACGTTGCACTTTAACGCAAACGGTGAAGAAGCGGAAATTTCCAGCACAGGAACAGGAAACTGCGTTGGAAACATAAATATTTCCCATCCAAAAGCCGCAAGCCCGAAAGATGTCCTTGTTCTTACAGCAGACACGCAGGAAGACCTAAAAAGCATGAAGGCGTTCTATTCCGACAAGACCTATTATTCTGTGAATGCAGGCAAAACTGTAGGCGTGTTTGTAAACTCTGTCGGATTCGACACTTACAATGAAGAGACAGATGAGACAGATATTTTTAATTTTTCCTCAGTTGCCTCGCAGGTTGTGTGGTCAAGTTCTGACTACAATATTTGCAGCGTTGAAAAGCCGAACGCAACAAATCCGCTGTACGGTGTTGTGACTGGAATAAAAGCCGGAACTGCAAAAATAACAGTTTCATATCTGGACACAAAAGCGACTTTCAATGTTACGGTCTACCCGGAAAATGTCGCAATCGGTGAAATTGAAAAATCGGTATATCTCTCCGCCTATAACAATGTTGTAATCCTTTCAAAAGCCGGAGAAATAAAAGAATTTTCAGTAAGTCCGGTAGGATTAAGCGAATCAAAATACAAGGACATTGAATGGAATGTCGCCGATAAAAGCATTGCGACAATCGTGCCGAACGGAGAAAAAGTTACAATCACCGCGCAAAAAGAAGGCGAGACAACAATAACAGTTTCCCACAAGGAAAGCGAGAACACATTAAAAATCAATGTAAGAATCGGAAGCGAATACGTGATAGAAGGTGTTGAGCCTGTAATTCACATAGCGACAAACACAGATGTCATAACAATGCTTAAGGACAGCGGAAATTATTCACTTTCAGCTTCGCTTGTAAACGCAAAAAATGATGATAATCTTGCGGGTTTCTCTTTTGAAATAGATGACGCAGGCGTTGCGGAAATCACCGCGCAGTATGGGACAGGAAAAGCGTATATAAAGCCGGTCGCGGCAGGCCAGGCAGAGATTACAGTAACGCATGAAAAGGCAAAATATCCAAAGAAAGTCCTTGTTGTAATAGGAAATACTCCGGAAGAGCTTTCCGGATTTACATTCCTTTCAACAACAGAGAACGTTGTGAACATCGGAGAAGGAAACACAAGAAATGTTTCTGTCACAATGGAAAATTCCAGCGAAATCCACCTTGACGGCTACACATGGAAAAGCGAAAATCCTGAAATAGCTTCTGTTGTATCAACAACCGCCGGAACGGCAGTCATAAAAGGAAACAAAATCGGCGTAACAAGAATTCTTGTGTCTCACAGCGCCTGCTCAATATCAACGCCGCTTGAAATAATCATTCAGGTAATTGATCCTATAGCGGCAGCCGCATGCCCCTGGATTACGGCGACACCGCCAATAATCAATCTTATAGAAAATTCGGGGTGGAGCACACTTAACGCAGTCCTTGAAGGCGGCTCTGAGGAAGACGCAAAAGATTTTGTCTGGATAAGCTCGGATCCTGGAGTTCTGAACCTTTACGGACAGAACGGAACGGCAAAAGTCCAGGCGAGAAAAGCCGGCTCGGCAATCATAAAAGTATCGCATCCAAAGGCGATATATCCGGCGCAGATAAGGGCAATCTGTGAGTCCGCGGCCTCCACAGAGTATTCAATAAGCGTTTCAAGCGGAAACATCCTTAGCATTAAGCCGGACGCAGGCGACACAAGCATAACAGCAACCCTTGTAAACGGCGGAACTACAGACAAATACAACTTCAAGTGGTCGCTGGATGTATACGATGTTGTTGACCTTACGTATTCTGCGAATACTGCGATAATAACGCCATTAAAAGAAGGAAGCGTTACACTTACAGTTTCACATCCAAAATCAGCATTTGACCAGCAGATAAAAATCAAGATTCAGCAGTATGACACATTCGGATTTTCAGGAGATTCCAAAAAAATCACCGAAGGGTCTTCCAGCTTTATCTCAATGCAGATTCCGGCAAGCAACGTTGAGACATACGTTTCCTACAGAAGCGCAAATGAGAAAATCTGCAAGATAAGCGGAACAAAGGCAGTCTGCGAGCTTACAGGAACAGGAAACGGAACAACAACCGTATATGCCGACCTTGTGGCAAAGAAAACCGATTCTGTGCTTTCAACAGCAGAAATGCTTGTATACGTTGAAAAAGCGGCAGAGACACTGACATACATAACCGGCGATGGCGGAATATCATCGACATTCTCCATGACAAAAGGTACAAACAAAATCCTTTCCGCGGAGCTTGTAGGCCAGGACGTAAAAATCACGGACCAGCCGAATCTTACCTGGGTAAGCTCAAATCCGGGAATAGTAAAAATCAACGGAACAGACACAACCGGAAAAGCAACTGGAGCGAGCGTTTATGTCGAGGCAGTTGAGTCCGGTGAATGCACAATAACCGTAAGCCATCCGAAAAGCAACACAGATATGGTTTACAGAATCATTGTTCCAGGCGTAGAAGACGCCACGGTTTCTATTAACAAAAGTTTTGTGACACTTGAAAAAGGCAAGACGACAGAAATAAAAGCCACAATAGAAGGCGGAACAAACAAAGACTACAAGTCGCTTGTGTGGAGCATAAACAAAGTCAACGGAGCGGAAATCGCGAGCGTAATGGGAAGCGGCCAGACCGTAACAGTCTATGCGCTGCAGTCAGGAACTTGCAATTTAAGATGCGCGCTTGCAAACGGAGAATATGCGGAATGTACAGTCAAAGTGGAAGCTTCAAAAACACTCTCTTTTGACAGACAGGTTCTTTCAGTAGAACCGGCGCACACAAAGACATTTGTATATAAAGTAAGCCCTGCAGACGCAACTCTTGAATGGGTATATTCAGGCGCAATCGATGGAAAAGACTACATAAACATAGTCTATGATCCGGAAGCGCGCGAGATAGACGGCGAAATCGGCAAAGGAACAGTAACCATTGAAGGAATAAAAGAAGGAAACGTGAACCTTAATGCGGTTTCAAGCTATGGAAACAAAGCCCAGATACAAGTCCGCTGCGAATGGAACTACGAATTCACGATGGAAAGCGCAATCATCATGGATATGAACAAGAAAACAGAATATCACCTTGAATACACCGTAAATCCGGCGGATGCGGAATTTGAATTTTCAGGCGCGGCTCTGGCAAGCATTGAAACATATACTGAAAACTCAAAACGTAAAATAAAGAATGTTTCAACCGGAAGCGGCAAAGGCTATTTTGTGCTTAGGCCGAACACTGAAATCACCGCGCAGGAGCTTTACGTGAAAGCAAGAAACCCTAACCTGAACACAGGAAGCTCAAAAAGTGATTTTATAGGCGACAAGACAATTTCCATAAACTGCTATTATAAGAATCTTTCTCTGAACCTCTCGCTGGAAAGCGACGGAAAATTCAGCAGAGTGAAAAAAGCCCAGAATTCCGCGAACAGCATAATCTACATGGGAGACGGTGAAACCGCAAAACTCTTGTTCAGCTTTGGCGAAGGAAAAACTTCCGCAAAAATAACAAGCGCCGAATTCAAGTGGGAAGGCTCTTCCGCAGCCAAATACGGTGAAAACCAGACCGCCGCCAACATGGTGAATGCAATAAGATTTGACGCATCTTCCGGAAAATACGTGGCTACATTGCAGAAGATTTGTTCGGACAAGGTAGAGGAACTGTATAAGATAACAGAACTATACGAGCCTTGCTACAATGGCAATGTTATCATTGGCTGGAGAACGGAAAATTCAGGAAATTTTGCTTGGATTCAAGATCATTTTGGTGTAAGTGATGGAACAGATGAATCTTATCAACTTGCATATCTTCCTCACGGCAATGGAGAGGTGAGTAAAGCCTTTAGATTTGAGAATAAAAGATTTCCGGCTGTTGTTCTGTTTTACCTGGAAGATCATGAACGCGAATCTTACAGTCAATGTATTGTTGATTGTCCTCAAAATTCAAATCTGAAAAATGATTATAGAAATTCTGCGATAAATACTTATGATGGATGGTCTAAAAAATTTGTGAACTGTAAAAACAATCCTATATATATGACAAAAAAACAGTTTGAAGAAAATGCCTGGCTTTTCTGCCCTGGAACAATTGATCATAAAGATACGGAATATACATATTGGAATACTGAAACTCAGTCTGTTTATGGTAAGTATAAAGACGGAAAACTTGATGCAACTTCTCATGGTTGGAATGGAGGTGTTCATGTTTGTCCTCATGTGATAACTGAAAATGTTGTTGCGGAAAAAATTCCAGCGTTTTCAACAGATGCGCAAAATGTTGGCACAGTCGGAATTCTTGAAGTTTACTATTCACATTTAGGAAGTGAATCAAAAGTTCAAATCCCGGTAATGCTGGAAATCCGCGAATGTGAAAAAAACCTTATAACAACAAAATAACCTGTTGTTACAACATTTAAAGCCGCCGAAAAATGTTTTCCGGCGGCTTTGTTGCCTTGACACGGGGGGGGGTAGTTCTAAACTAAAAAAAGGAGCAGCAAAATGAAAAAATTATTTATAATATTATTCTCAATTTTTATTTCTGCCGGAATTTTTGTTTCATGTTCAAATGACGGCAGTTCAGATAGCAATCCACAGAAAGAACCAGAAAGTCCACAAAGCTACAATGTGACATTCCGGGCGAATTTTCCTAAAGAAGAATTACCTGCAGGAAAAGTTTATTACTGGGAGTTTGGAGGATGTTACTCTGTTTCAGATGCTTATGATATGGATAGAGTTTATTCCTATGAAAAAAATACTGAAATAACTTTAACTGATTTGTATGGTTCAAATTATGAAATTCGAGTTATTACAAAATCACCTTATTACCATTATGATTCAAAAACATATGAAATTGAAGCCAAATACAATATTGAAAGCTGGAATACAAAAGCTGATGGTTCTGGCACAAGATATGAGATAGGCTCAAAATATATAGTAGCACAGGATATGGAATTTTTCGCTCAATATAAAAATCAGAATCAAACAGATGACAAAAAAGATGATGAAGATGAAAATCCTGATGAGAATGTTCTGTACATTGAACAGACAAAAGAATTTTCAATGAAAGTTGGAGAGACTGTAAAATTAAAGACACTTTCCGGAAAAAATGGCTGGTATTCACTCCAATCAGATGACTTTAGTTCTATTTCTTTAGACAATGAAAATCAGACAATAACTGCATTGACAGCTGGACAGGCACTTGTATATGTTCAGGTTAATTCCACAAAATACTACTGCCTTATAACAGTAACAGCAGATGGTGAAGAGAATTCCGCGCTTGATGAAAAGCTTGTTGGAAAATGGGTAAACGGAAGCAGCTACATTATCCTGAATAAAGATAAGACCGGAAGTCTTGAAATCTACCAAACAAATGGTATGAAAATGAACTCTGGAGCTTTCAACTGGTCTGCAAAAACTAAATCACAAAACACACATGCTGATTACTATTACTTAAGAAACTACCTTACTTTCTCAAATTCATCAGAAGGATCAAATCTGGATAGAGATTATGAACTATTCTTCTCCTCTGATTCTGACAACAAGATAACAATAAAAGGTTATCTTGCTATATTTTATCCACAAGAAACAACCTGGACAAAACAATAAATTTTACATATCAGGAAAGTTGTGCAAGAAGCCGCCAGAAATTAATTTTCGGCGGCTTCGTACTTGACATGGGGGGGGGAGCTCTAAACTAAAAAAATACTAATTTATCCAAAACGACATTCAGTGTCGTCCGGATGTATTAAGATAAGAAAAAAAAGGAGCAGTAAAATGAAAAAAATCTTATCTATCTTGGCAGCTGCATTTGTTGGTATGACAGCTATTTTTGCACAGACAATTCCAGAAGGAAGAGAGTTGTTTCCAGCTGTATATGACTTTGCAACTGATTTTGAAAACGCATGGACATCCGCACAGATAAAAACTTTTGATGTGCAGAATGATTCTTATGCTGTTGTTGGCTACGCAGTGCAGGGAAAAGGCCTTACACTTCACCGTGATGACTACACAGTAAACATTAAAAAAGAGAACGGTACTTTTAATGTTGAGATAACAGGTTACACAACCGTAGCATGCAACAAGAATGGTCAGCCATTGCCAAAAGCAACTCAAATGGCAAAGGCAAAAAGTTCAGCGACAAAACTGGCAGGTTTTATTGTAAAAGATATTACAGACCGCTTAGCAAACTGGTCGGACGAGGAATATGCAAAAAAAGTTGATGAAGTTGTAACAAATCCAGATTTCCTTGCTACATTGGCTAAAAAATCTTCAAGTCTTTATGTAAAGAAATTCATCAAGAAGTATAATATTGAGGGGAAAATGGTTTCATTCCCATTGGTTTTGACATCAATTTCTGAAAATAAGTTGAAAAATGACCAGACCTTCAAATATGCAATGCAGATTTCCGGCGGAGAACTTCCAGAAAAAGCAAAAAAAGAGTATTTAGCAAGCGGATTCATGGAAAAAGACATTTTTGGCTATGGAAACCTTGTAAGAGAAACAAACGTATTCTTCTATTCAAACAATGATGATTTAATCGACAAGAAAGAGAAGGATGTCATGGAAATCTCTGGAACAATCCAGGACATAACATTCAACGATATAACAGGAAAATTCTCTTTTTACGCAGTTGTTGAATCAGACAAATAAAAAAAACGGGACAATCAGAATCTGATTATAAAGACGGCCGGAAAAATCTTGTATTTTAACGACCGTCTTTTTTATTGACACCTACAAGGTTACATTTTATAATAAATTTATGATAAAATCTTGGCGACATAAAGGATTAAGAGATTTTTTTGAAACAGGCTCTAAAGCAGGAATAATTCCAGAGCATGCTTCAAAATTGGCAAGGATTTTAGATCGCCTTGATGCAAGTTTTTCTCCACAAGATATGAATCTTCCTGGTTATAGACTTCATGAACTCATCGGTAGAGAAAAAAATATGTGGTCAGTTTCTGTAAATGGGAACTGGAGAGTGACATTTTATTTTGAGAATCAAGACGCTATTTTAGTGGATTATATAGATTACCATTAAAAAAGGAGTTTATTTATGACAAGAAAACCTACTCATCCTGGTGAAGTTTTTCTAAAAGATGTCCTGGAACCTCTTGATATAACTATAACGGAAGCTGCACAAAAATTGGGTGTAACAAGAAAAACTTTATCTGAATTTGTAAATGAAAAATCTTCCTTAAGCCCGGAAATGGCAATTAGAATAGCAAAGGCTACTAATACAACGCCAGAAAGCTGGATGTTTATGCAGATGAAATTTACATTATGGCAAGCAGAACAACACGAACCTGAAAATGTAAAAATTGCTTGTTTTGCATAAAACTCATGCCATTTTAACTATCAGCATCAAATTTTTTAGGAGCAATAAAATGAAAAAATATTTATTGTTTTTTACAGCTATCATTCTTTCTATGCTTGCAACTTCATGCGATGGAAAATTCACGTCAACAATTGTTGTGGAAAATTCCAGCAAGGCAGAAAAAGAAAATTATGATGACACAATCACAGAAATCATGGTTTCAGAAGACACTTCAGAAAATTATAGAACAGTCTGGAGCGGAGAGTTAAAGTACAATCAAAAAGTTTCCTATGACATAGACTCAGGCGATTACTGCATAAAAATAAAAGGCACTCGCAAATATCTGAGCGGAATCGAAGAAAAAATCGATAAAACCTGCGGCGAAGGAAACCCGGTTGAATTCAGAAACTGCGACACAATCCTGTTTTCCTGGGACGGAAAAGCTTTGATAAACAAAGGTGAAACAGAACTGGACTGAAAAACTCCATAATTAAGTTTTTTTGTTAAGCTAATAAAGGTAATGGAATTGGTTTTAGTGAATGTCTATTAAAAGAATCCATTACTATACCTCGTAGATACGACCAAATCAATTTTTGGATTTGTTTTTCTATAAATAGAACTCGAACTTCATCAATTTTTAACAGATTCTCTATTTCTGATTTATTTTTTATATTAAAAGAAATAAAAATCACATATTCGGCAATATAGTATTTATTATTACCAACAGAAAAAGAAAATTTATATTTATGATTATTTAACATTTCTGTATCTTTTATGATTGGATCATCCTTATTATAACCATGCTCTGTATCCATACGAACACTTTTTAACTGTTCATCGCTTGGAGAAAAAAATAATTTTTCATGAGATTCAACTAATGTAATATTTGACAATTCAATCAAGTTAATAAGTTTTTTATAATTTTCATTCATATAATTTAATTAGTCCTTTATTTTATGCACACAAGTCTTCATAATTGTCAACATCAGGATTTCTGACATCTGTATAATTTGAGTCTTGTACATCAGAGCTTATTTGAGTGTTTAATTTAAAACTGCTAGAAAAATTTTCAGAAATCTCATTTTTTATCATATCAAGCAAAAGTGTCTTAACGCTTATTTGCCTAGAATCAGCTATGGATTTTATCTTATCCTGCATTCCATATGGAACTGTAATAGTCATCTCTCCCATAGGAGTAATATACAAATTTCCTCCCACTGCGTTAGATAATTTTGACAGAACTTTATATGATGGATTTGTATTAAGTGTTTCTATTCTTGAAATAGCACTTTGTGTTGTTCCTGCTTTATGAGAAATTTCTTTCTGGGAAAGATGATTTTTATCTTTTAGCATACAAAAATCATTCATAAAAGAAGCGAGACTGCCATAAATTTTCATAAAATCTTCAATTTTCTCCATTCTTTTTTCTCCTTTTTATTGTTTCTGCATATTCTTTCTGTTTTGATTTTGCACTATCGATTTTACGAGGTTCACCAGTCTTAAACTCTGCGTCCAACAGAATACTTGCTCCATATTCGCTTTTTAATTCTGAATTACAGTAATAAATTCTAAAGACTCCTTTTTTATCTGTTTTAGGAATCCTCATTTCAATGATACTATCACCTAGGTATTTTAATTTTTCTGTATTAAAATACGCAGATAAATCATCTTCATTTGCTAATTTATCCAAAAAATCAACAACTTTAGCATATATCCAAAAAAACTTTCTCTTTTTGGATAAAGCCAATATTTCATTTCCTACATATCCACCTTCATCTTTATATTCAATATATACATCTCCTTTTTTTAGCTGAGACTTATTTTTATGAATATTAGTCTTTGGGTAAAATATATAAAACATATTAGTAATAATATAGCAAATATGCTATATTATTACAACTTTTTTCATTTATTTTATACAATTTTTATCAAGTTTTATTTCTCTATAAAGATATAACGTCACTTTTAGAACTTACGCAATTCAAATTTAATCTGATTGTGCTTTATTAGTTTATAGGAGTAAAAGAGATATTCAGCTTATAGCCGACCGCATTCGCAATTTTTTTCAATGTGTCCAAGGTTGGATTCCCTTCAGGAGAAAGGGCTTTATATAAGCTAGTCCGTGCCATTCCAGCCTTTTTTGCAGTCTTAGACATCCCCTTTGCTCTTGCAACTGTGTTTATTGCCTCAATAAGTTCTTCCGGCGTACCTTTCTTTGCAACATAGTCAAGGTAACCTTTTTGAAGTTTCTTTGTATTTAGAAATTCGGCTGGATCGTATGGAGTTACTTTTAACATACTAAACCTCACTTGCCAATTCTTTGGCTTTTTTTATATCGTTTTCTTGAGTAGATTTATTTCCGCCAATCAAAAGAAGAATCACTTCATTTTCTTTATTTGTAAAATAAACTCTGTATCCTTTTCCAATATCTATTCGTAATTCAAAAATTTTTTTACCAACATTTTTTGAATCACCAAAATTACCATTTTTAAGACGTTCTATTCTTAAAGTGATTACATATTTTGCAGTTTTATCACGTATTTTTTTAAACTACTTTAAATAATTTTCCGTTTTAAATATTTCATACATGGTTTTAATGTACACTATAATAAACAATATTATCAAAAGGATTCAACAAATAAAAAAGCCGCTATTTTTGGCAGCCGTGGCAACTGGATTTTCTCCATTGTTTTTGTTATGTATCAATCAATTAAAACCCGCAAATTCTTTTTTGCCATAAAAAAGAAATCGGTTCAATAAAGTTAATGCTTAGGCGCAGATAATTATTCGCGGCAGAATTTCTATTTACGATAATTCCGGCTTGAGCTATTTTTTCAATTGGATTATCAAACGAAAAGACTATTTTTATGCGTTCCCCGGTTTTTATTTCTGAATTTGCGCAGGTAATCATCGCTCCATGCACGCTTACATTATTTAGAAAACATAAAATTTTTTGCTCGTTATACAAAAAAAATTGAACTGCGGAAGAAAAGCCGAATTTCTTGTAATCAGTTCCAATTTCAAAACGTTCTTCACATCTTCTTGAACATCCCCGGACAGTCTTTTTCAGAAACAGCATCTTTCTGGTCATTTCATCAGGCAGGTTCTGCTGAAGCACAAGCATGAAAGAATTTGAAAACATTTCCAGAGAAATCGGCTCAACATTGCATAAAATTTCAAAATTATGCGAATGAGTGACAATCCTTAATTTTCCAGAAGCTCCGATATGACCGGAAGCAGTTACAATCCAGCGGTTCATCTCCATAAAGACAGGACGTACAATAATCTGTTCCTGCGATTCGGTAATAAAAAAAGTTTCAATAATTCCCATGAATTTCAATGCATCAGATGCAATCATTGAGTTGTCTGTCATAATATTTGCCTCCCATAGGTAAGATTTTTTTATCATTGACAATAGAATTTTCCTTATTTATATTTAATTCAGGAGCGGCAGCTCCCACCTGAGCGTATATCTCGAGAAACTCAAGTGCATATCCATAAAGGGCGTTCACCGACTTTATGGCGTCTGCCGCTTCTTGTTTTGTATCGTTAAAATCAAATCCTGTTACAACAAATCTACCGTTTTTATCTGTACCAATTCCAGTTTTTATACCTTCTTTGTATATCGCATATCGACCGTTTGTTTCTTTTATTGCCGGAGCGCTTGAAATATTTTTTAGCGACAAAAAAAGAATTGCGCTTGTTTCTTTTACAGCATCATCATAACTCATTCCTTCGTGTTTTATGAGCTTATCCATCCGGCGAATATATGAAATTCCTTCATCATTCAAATTCAAGATTGTATTCTTTTCATTCATAGTATTTGTTAAAAAGTCTGTTCAAATTGATTTTGTCATTTTTTTGATGTGAACATAAAAACGACAGCTTGAAATAAAATTCTGGCGGAAATTTATGAAACCCTTTAGATTTTTTTACAATATATCTTAGGCTTCGCTTGAAACGGTCAAACGAACGGCCGCGTAACTGTGCTATAACAGAAAACGGACTTGATACATCGTTATTGTGGAAAAACTCATTTACAGACGGCCGCATAATTACATACAACCGTCTGTGATGATGAAAAGTGTAATAAAGCACGACAGGGTAGGAAAAATCCAAAGTTGCGATGTATCCTGCTCCTTCTGGCTCAAGGTCCAGAAGAACTCCTTCCGCAAAAAGCGTGTAATATGAATTCTTTGGAATTCTTACTCTTACAGTATCTTTCATCGTTGTCTTTATTTTTTAGCCGGAGCGGGTTTTGGAGCAGGTTTCTTGCTTTCATGCTGAGCCCCTTGCGCAAAACGCTGCTTTACATAATCGCCATAGGAAAGATTTGCACCGGCTTTTTTTGCGTTCTGTGCCTGTGCCTGAAAACTTGAAGAAAGACCTTTTTGTCCGCTGGCAAGATTACGGGCACGCTCTTTGATTCCGCTACCAACTTGTCTTCCAGTTTCCTTTATCGCGCCACCTACCGCACCTGCCGCGCCATGCAATGCGGATTTCACACCGCCTTTTCCTGCAGCTTTTGCTTTTTCAAAAGATTCCTTAGCGCCCTGTTTGGCAGCACCGGCACTCTGTGCGATATTTCCTATGGAATTAGCACCGTTTTTTGCAGCGCCAGAAACAGCCCCCGCCGCGCCCTTTACAGCTCCGCCGCCAAGTTTTGCCGCGCCAGCCGCGGCTCCAAGCATACTTCCGGCAGCCCCGACGAATTCTCCCATGCTCATCTGCGGCTGACCTGTTAAAAGGGTAGATGCAAGTTTTGGCGCATTTGAACAGATTGCAAGGATAAGAACAAGATTAAAAGCGACAAATGCAAAAAGTTTCAAGTCAAACGCGGCATCATTTGTAACAATGTTTTTACCAATCTGTATAAAACTTAAAATGCACCAGTAAAGACAAATAATAATCATCATAAGTTTTATAGCCTGAGCCATAAGGCTTGGAAGAATTTTATTGGAAAGATCCTTTAGTCCGTCAAAAAGCATACATGGAACTAACAGAACTGCAAAAGAAGAAATGACCGCGTATTCAATAATCGCCATGACATACTGAATAAGAACAAAGATAGACGTGAGAATCATTCCCAACGCAGTAACACCACAAAGAATATAAGACTGAATATCTTTTACAGTAAGCGTTAAAAGATTGAAGCTGTTTTTTTTCTGAACAGTTCCATCCTCTGCATATTCAGTCTGGATATTCTCAAACATAATTTCAGATAAAAAAACAGTGATTTTGAATACAGACGTAGGAGAAATAAAGCCGGTGTCTTTTCCGGACGCAGTTTTCAAAGAAAGATCAACTTTATATTTTTCAAGCTGATTTGTCTCGTCAATTACAAGAACATCCTTGAACGCCGTAATTTTCTTTTCAAATTCTTTCTGGGCTTTTTTCAGCGCCTTTCCGGCCTTTTTCTTAGCTTTCTTTGAAGCGCTCGCAATACTTTTGTTTTCCGCCTGGGCAAGAGCCATAAGCTCATCATCCTTTACCCGGACACCGGTTTCCTGATTATCATAAACATAATCAACTTCAGCCCGGCGTTTGCGGAATTCCTCCTCAACATCCATCTGGGCTTTTGCCATTGCATCGTCAATATTATTTGCGGCAATCATTTGTTCAATTGTTGTAAAGAAGCCGGTTATTTCGCGGTTTATAAAACTGATAGAAGTTCCGGATGCCTGGTTTCCGATTGTTGTGGAAAGTTTTCTAAGACCTGCGCAAAATCCAGGATACATGGAGAACACAAGGAAAAACATAATCCATTTCATCGCAGTTCCGACAAGCATATCTGCCATTTTTTTCTGACCCATCACAACCTGAAGGCAAGTCCAGATAAAACCGACAAATGCAAGAAGCCGCCCCAAATCCAATGCAATCTTGATGACATAATTTCCCATCTGAACAAAATAGGTGATTGCATCCATAACAGCAGTATCAACAAATCTGGATGTTGTCGCGGCGGCAAAAGAGCCGGAACTGCAAAAAAGTAAAATAGCAATGATAATAGAAATTCTTCTATTCTTAAAAATTAAAGTTTTGGTACAGCGTTACCTCCTTAAAATATACAAAAACTAAAAAGTGCAACGTTGCACTTTTTAACAAAACAAACAAAGTTTGTAATGCACTTTTTAACTTTTTCAGTATTTTTAAAAATATTTTAATGTACATTACAGAAAAACAAAACCATCAGAAAGTCATCAGCATTTCTTCCTCTTTTTTAGAGAAGTCGTTTTTTTCCTTTATAATGCGCAGCTCATCGGCAGAAGGTCCGCCGTCAAGCCGTTTTACAACAGGGAAAAGCTTTCCTTTCTGGCTTGTCTCAAGATGAATCTCAACTTCCTTTCCAATAAGAAAAATATTAGGCGGATTAAAAAGCGGAACATAATAGCCCTGTCCTTTTTCAGTTTCAATCACGTAGGCATTGTTCCATACATTCTCGTCATCCATCCTGTAAAAATGTTTTACAGTTCCCTTTATAGAGCCGGTATCTTCTGTAAAAAGTTTCAGCTTGAAACCTTCGTCCTTGCGCACAAAACGCCGTGCATCCAAAAATGTATTGTAACGCCCTACATTTCTAAGGCTTTCCATCCAGTTCTGCTCAAGAAAATATTTTCCGTTCACATATTTTGCAAGCCCGATGTCATTCAAAAAATCAAGCCGTTTCTGAAAAGTTGGATTTCTTGTAACGCTTACATAAGTCGGAAAACGTTTTTCGCCGATTTCAGGAATTTCAAATTTGTGGATGAATTCGTCAAGTTCCGTAAAACGCTCAGCGACAAGACTTCTGTCATTCGCGGCTTTTATAAGTTCTTCACTGCGCTCTCCAAGAACTTCCGTCAGAAGTTCCTTCGCCTCGGTTCTTGCGCCGCTTTGAACAAGGGGTTTTGAAAATCTAAAGCCCTTGCCATGCTTGTCTTTTCCATTTAAAAGAATATGCGCATGAGGATGAGCAGTATCCTGATGTATCGCCGCAACCCAGTAAAAATCATGTCCGGAAAGACTCTCAAGTCTTTTTACCCATGCACGGACAACGGACTGCATGATTTCCGGCGACATCTTTTCTTCGGGAGAAAAAATCCACTTGAAGTTTCTCGCGACCATTTTCTTTTTGTAAGTTTCCAAGGAAACGTTGCCAAAAATTTCCGGCTTCTCTTTTACATATTTTTTATTCTGCTGTGGAAGATAACGATTTAGGAAATCCTTGTGAGATTTTAGGTTTGTTGAATAAGAAAGTTTGCAGGTGCATTGCTGCTGTCTTGAAGTGAGAAAATCCTGGGAGCACTGATAGCTTTTCCGTCCGGCATAAGTGCGGACTTTGATTTTTTTCAGCTCACCATTCTTGATTACATAGGTTTCTTTGTATGCAAATTTCTGATAGATGCCTTCGTAAGGTTCCTCAAGCATTGCATAAAATAAATTCCAGTTGATAGTTTTGGTACGGCGTTGCCTCCTAAAAAAAATATAAACGCAGGATTTAATGTCTTTTTTGCGAAAAATGGCGTTGTCACACAAAATGACAAACCGTCAAATTTTAAAAGTCAAAAAAAGCACTCTATTTTTTTACAATATAAAAAAATAGAGTGCTTTGTCAACCGATTTTATCTTGCACCGACTGTCAACAAGGAAAGAAAAAAGGTCCAGGGAAAAGGAAAACCTGCGGTTGTCCTTTTCCCTGGTAAACAGAGAGCTTGCTAAAAAAAGACAACATCAAAAAAGAACCGCCGCGAAAAAATGCCCCGGCAAAAAATAGAAAACTTCCCGAAAGACAGACAGAAGAGATTTTTATTTCTTCAAGAGAGTTTTAGGACGAACGGAAAAGTGCAAAACAACTGTAGTTGAGATATGACACATAAGAGAGATTTCAACAAAACAAAAAGTTAAAAAGTGCAACGTTGCACTTTTTAACTGTGCAAAACAAAAAAGCATTGCTGTATTATCTTGGGATTTATCATAGATGATAATATTTTTTCAGTGAAGAAAAATAATGCTTGATTATGTACACAAAACAGTGTACACTAAAAACAAGAGGAAACACGAATGACTTTTGAATGGGACGAAAATAAAAATAAAATCAACAAGAAAAAACATGGAGTAACATTTGAAATGGCTGTCCGAGTTTTCTCTGACGACAAACGAATTGAAAAATCCGATACAGAGCATTCTACACTCGAAGAAGAACGGACAAACATAATCGGCAGAGTTGCCAACTTGCTACTCTTGTTCGTTGTCGCAACCGACCGAAACGGAAACACAAGAATCATTTCAGCTCGAAAAGCTGAACCTGACGAGGAGGCTGAATACTATGAAAACTATGACGCTAGATGAAGTAAAAAAACTCCCTCCGCTAAGTGCGGAGGATGTTGCTGAAGTCATAAACTTCAAAAACACGGACTTTGAGGACTGCCCAAGACAGACAAAAGAGGAACTTGCAAAATTCCGTCCTTGGTATGAACTTCACAAAGATTTATACAAATCTAAAAAAACAGATGTTCATATACGCATCGACAGCGATGTCTTGGAATGGTTCAAAGAACAAGGAAAAGGTTATCAGACAAAGATAAACGCTGTTTTAAGAGCATATGCTTTCGGTTGATTCTTTTCTTTATTATGAAACTGAAAAAACTTATTGAGGTCTCTGGAGATAACTGTAGTTGAGATATGACACATAAGAGAGATTTCAACAAAACAAAAAGTTAAAAAGTGCAACGTTGCACTTTTTAACTGAACAAAACAAACGAAGTTTGTAATGAACTTTTTAACTTAACTAATTGTACAAAACAAGCAAAACCTAAAATGCACTTTTTTTATTAAACTATTAACAATGCGTATTATGCGTATTATATTAGAATCATGAAAGACAAAGAGCTTTTAAGTCTGCTAAAAAAGAATGGATGGATACTTGTAAGAATAAAAGGTAGTCATCATAGGCTTGAAAAAGACGGTTTCCGCCAATAACAATACCAGTCCACGGTGAAGATATGAAAAAAGGACTTGAAACGGCTATTTTGAAACAAGCCGGCTTAAAGTGAAAAACAAGACAGGGCGGAAGCCCTGCAAGGAGAATATATGGTAATTTATCCTGCTGTATGCCATTTTGAGGATAATGGGTATTGGTGCGAGTTTCCAGATTTGAAAGGTTGCTTTTCTCAAGGTAGCACTGAAACTGAAATTGTAGAGAACGCAAAAGAAGCTCTTGACTGTTACCTTGAAAGTTATCTTGAAAAAGGCGAACAGCTTCCAAAAGCAAGCAAAATCACTGACATAAAGACTGCTGGAAAAGATTTTGCAACATATATAGAATGTGATGTTTCAAACACTGGAAAAAGTGTCCGCAAGAATGTAACTCTTCCAGAATGGCTTTGTAGGAGAGCGGAAAAAGCATCCGTCAATTTCAGTCAAGTCTTACAAGAATCTTTGATAGAAAAACTTGGAATTTCTGCAACGCAATAAATTAGTTAAAAATAAATGATTCTGTGCAAATTGTTTATTAAAAAACACAGTTAAAAAGTACAAAACAATAAAGTTAAAAAGTGCAAAACAAACGAAGTTTGTAATGCGCTTTTTTATTAAAAGTCGGAATAAAACTAAAAAATCTTATTCACTGCGGAAAAAGAATCCTTTATACCACGGATTTCATTATGCAAAGAAAACCGCGTATAATAGTTTGTCATATCCATATCAGAGTGTCCTACAATAAGCCGAACCTGTTCACCTTCAAGCAGGGATCTCATGTAAGTTACATACGTAAAACGAAAAGAGTGCGGTACAAGTTTCCGCATTGGATTGTATATTCCGGTTCTTTTCAATACATGCCTAAGTTGACTTTCAAGATGCTCCTTTGTAACCGGTTTTGTGCCTGTATCATTATAGAACAGAAAATCATTTTCCTGCCTGTGATTCATTTCAATATAATTTTTCAGCATAGCCAGTAATTTATCGGATAAAGGCGCAACACGGATTTTTTTATTTTCCTCAGAACCTTTTTTATTATAATCGGTACGTAAACCATCCTCTTTGCAGAATCCGTTTATCAGCAAAACCTTTTCAGTCCAAAATATCTGGGAAACACGTAAAGCCCTTGCTTCTCCAATCCGTAAACCACAAGCAGCGATAATGTAAAAAGCAAGAAAATCATCATACATTTTCCAGACCTCAGGATTCAAAATAATATCAAGTTCCTGCATTGTAAAAATATCAGCTTTCCTGGAATTTCTTGAGAAACGCTGAAAATGAGGTCTTTTTACCTGTACATCACACTTCCATATTGTCTCATCATAAACAGTAGAAAAAGTATCAATAATATTATTTTTCCATGAGCCTGAATGAGTGTTATCCTTCATAAGAAATAATTCAACATCACGGACTTTCAGATTCCTTATATCAAAGTCGCCAAACTGCCTGATTATAATTTCAATTTGCATTCGTTTCTGACACACTGTTTCATCCGCAAAAGTTTTTCCAAGCATTGCAAGCCTTTCAAGATGCTGACCGCCAGGAATATACATATCTTTTGAGATATTTTTTATAAGATACTGGTCATCTTCCAGCACAGAGAATTTCAAGGCACACTTTTTGGCTTCTTCCGCGGTCTTGCAATTCTTAAGCAACTTCTGATGCTTTTTCCCTTCATAATCACAGTAATGGATATACCATTTAAGGGATTTTTTTGATAAAGTATAATTAATCATGAGAACTCCTCAGCTATTAAAGCTCCTTTTTTTTAGCCAACTCATGAATCAACCGAATCAAAAGATCCATAAAAACAGGCTCAACATTTTTTAAGTCGTTCATAAATGGATACATGGACCTGTCTATGCCAGAAATGTCAGAAATATCTCCTGTAACCAGATATTCAACGGAAACATCAAGAACCTTGGCTATCTTTACAGCAATATCAGCCCTTGGAATAACATTTTTATTGCTGTAAGACATTATAGTGCTGTAATTAACTCCAATTTTTTCTGCAAGATCCTTTAAGAAAATTCCGCGGTAAAAACATTCCATCTTTAAATTGTTTGCAAAACTCAAAATTCACACCTCTTTTTTTTCCATTTTTATATAAAAAGAGGATGATATAAAGCAAAAGAAAAAATAAACGATAAAAAAACATTGACAAAAGTCTGTTTCACATTTATTCTAAAAAATATCGGGAATTTTATCGAAAAGTTTTAAAAAATTTCACTTTCCATAAAAAACGATAGATGAGAACAATAATCTGCTTGCTGTATAATTCAATATCCAACAAGCAATTAGAATGCAAAAATATTACCCGGAAGGGGACTTGAACCCCTAAGAAGTTGCCCTCACTAGGACCTGAACCTAGCGCGTCTGCCAATTCCGCCATCCGGGCGAAAAGAGATAATTAAATCTATCAGAATTTTAAACTTAGGTCAATACGATGGAAATTTTATGCAGCTATAAACACCAATCATCACACCCACAAGCATTCCAGCTGTAAAAATATAAATCCACAGGGGAAGGGAATTCTCTGTTTTCATTTTTTTTGCCATTCTGCCGTTCTGACCAAAAATATGGCTCAATGCGATATAATTGTTGTATGTTTTTTCAGTTGAAGTAAAATTTGCTTTTCCCACGGCATATCCGCACGAAGGACACCCTTTTTTGAATTCTTTGCCAGTTCCTGTCCGTCCGCACTTTGGACATCGGACCGATATAAAAAATTTCCCGCAGTTCTTGCATAATTTGGCATTTTCCGGAACTTCGGCTCCGCAATTTTCACAGAAAAACTTAGCCTTTTTGTTTTTCATCATTCATCGCCTCAATTCTGGCAAGAAGTGATTTTTTTCTGGTCTTTTCAGGAAGTCCGCAGTCCTTGCCGCCACCGCTTATATCTTCATTTTTATTATTCAAGTCAGATTTCAACAGAGAAACAAGTTTTTTTATTCCTGTTTCCTCAAGATTTTCAAATGTCCCTGAAATTTCAAGTTTTTTAGCTTTTTCAGCTTCTTCTTCTGAAAGTTCTTCCTTGGAAAATAAAATTATCCTGCACGGTTTTCTTAAAAGTCCGCTCTTTACAAATTGGGCAAGAACTTTCCAGTGCCTTGGATAATCAGAAACGCTGATAATGCAAAAATCCGGGCTTATTTCCTGCATGTTGTCCAAAGCTTTAAAAAAACTATGATAAATTATCGTTTCGCAGCCGTTCTCAGAAAGCGTTTTTTCGAGAAATTCCAGATTTTTTTTGTCATCAGAAATCAACAAAACTTTCATTTACTCAGTTCCTAAATTAGTTACAGTGTAATCGTAAATTTGCCATATACCTTCGCGCTGACGAACCTTGTATACATAACTTTTCTTTTCGTGGTAATTAGGATACCTGAACCATTCTGTGACAGTCACGGTTCCTTCCGTCTTTGAATATACAGTCCGTTCAATTTCAAATTTATCAGGGACAGCCACAATGTCGTTGTCAATTCTTGACTGCATTAAATCCGCCCGATAATTTTTCAACATTCTGGCACGTTCCTCAGCAGAAGAAGAGATGTATTTTCTTTTTGCAGGAGCATTTCTCTGAAGCATAGCCTCTATGTCAAGATACAGGAAATACTGGTCCCACAAAGACTTCTGGCGGGCGATGATAGTCTGCTCAACAACTTTATCCGGAGAAATTTCTTCCGGTTTTAAAAGTTCCGCCGATTTATTTTTTACAGGCAGAACCGCAGAAGAAGCGGCAGAAGGAGAAGGGCGAATTTCCAAGGACAGACGGTTGGACGTAACGCTTAAATATTTTGACTTATAAAGCTCCGGATAAAATTTCAATTCAACATAGTAAACGGAAGGCTCAGAAATTTCTATGTAATCCTTTAAATTTTCAACAAAAGAATATTCTTCTCCAGTTTCAAGTGAAATTTCCCTGAAATAAACGGTCTGGTTAGTTGTTCTCTTTCTTATAACATTTTCTGTCTGCGGAATTTGCAGGTTTTTTATTGTGTATCCGTTAAAATCCACGCTGAACATGCGGTCATCCGCAAGCTTAAAGCGCATTGTCCGGGCAGAATTATTTTTTATCGAAATATGAACAAAAACCGGATTCGTATCAGGATTTCCAGGATAATACATTGTTCTATCGTAATATTTTATCGACACCGACATATCATCATATTTTGAAGATTCTTTTTCTTCCGAGAACATACTCTGTCCAAAAATAAGGAAAATTGTTATAATGGCAAAAAGTCGTTTCAATTTTTACTCCCTAAGCGCAGTTCAATTTGGAACTTCCTTATTTATTTATCGGCAAATATTTATGAATACATTATCAGCAAATTCACTTTATAATTTAATAAAAAACTGGAGTTTAGAAAAGGAAGCGGTCGGCAGCCTTTTTGACGAAAATTTAGCATATCCCGTGAATATCGGAGGAATGCAGGGCTCGTTATACAGTTTTTTTATAAAGAACTACTCTGACATAAAAAGCGGAAAGCTTCTTCAGGCATTGAATTACAGCCAGTCAGGACTTGGCGCAGGAAAAAATGGAAGCGCCGTTTCTGTGTCTTCAGATGCCTCAAATATCTTTATCTTTACTCAAAGTGAACGAGAAGCCTTTTCTATAAAATCTGACCTGGAAACCATTTTTGAGGAGGCCGAAACCACTATTATTCCGGCATGGAGTTCAGTTCCATACCGTCCAATACCTTCCGGCGCAAGGATTTTCGGACAAAGGGCCGGGGCATTGGCAAAAATGTCGTACAAAAACCCAAACCTTTCGGATATTTTAAAATTCAAGCCACGAATTTTTATTATTCCTCTGCGGGTATTGCTTTCTCCGCTTCCTCCGCCGGATTATATCAGAAGCCATATTTTCGGACTTTCAAAAAAGCAGCAGATTGACACAATAAAACTATCAGACAGGCTTGTAAACAACGGCTACACAAGAGTTCCCCGCGTTACTGTTCCGGGGGAATTCAGCCTGCGCGGAGAAGTGCTTGATATTTTCCTTCCTGAAGAAGAAAATCCGTTCAGAATAATTTTTGATTTTGACCAGATTGAAGAAATAAAAATTTTTGACGCAGACAACCAGACAACGATAAAAAACATTGAGAGCGCGATAATTTACCCGATGAAAGAAGTCATCTGGACTTCAGAATTAATTGAAAAGCTGGAAAATAATTTTTCAGAATATGATAAAAATTCAATAAAAGAGAACGAAGAAAATACAGAAAATCCAAGAGTTCCGTTTACAAAAAAAGCAATGGAGTTCAGGTTGAATCTAATTGAAAACCTTAAAAATTCCGGAACAGGCGAGGGTGAGGAGCTTTTTTACCCAATGCTTTGGGATAAGCAGTTTTCAATTTTTGATTATATTAATAAAGATTCCCAGATTTTTTTCCTTGACTTTGACCGTCAGGCCAATGCGATTGAAAGCCTGCATCGGGAACTTTCAGGTCTTTACAGAAAGGCAAGGCTTGAGCTTCCTGTCTTTCCACCGCAGGACCTGCAGTTTGATTTTGAGGAAATAATAAAAAAACACGAAAAAAGAATTTATTTCAGAACTCTTTTTACGTCTTCGGAAGAAAAATCGGCTGAAAATCTGGAAAATGACGCAGAAGCAAAAAAATCTTCATACAAAAGAATAGAATGTGAACAGGCCACAAGCTATTTTGGAAATATAAATTATTTAAAAGAAGAGCTTAAAAACCAGCTTGACGACGGATGGAAAATTTTTATATTTGCCGACAACCAGAATCAGGCGCTGCGCATTGAAGAAATATTAAAAGAATTTGCCAGCCGGGAAAAAAATCCGCTTAATATTATCGCAAAATCCATTTCGGAAGGTTTTGTAATTCCTGATGAAAAAATAAAGGTTATTCAAGAAAATGAAATTTTCGGCAGACGAAAATATGTTCCAAAATCCCTGCACAAGGCAAAAAGCAAGGCGATTGATACATTCGTCGAGCTTAATCCGGGTGATTATGTTGTTCATGTAAACTACGGAATAGGCATTTTCCATGGAATCGACCGCATCAAGGCGCTGGGAAATGAGCGGGATTACATAAAACTTCAGTATGCGGATGAAGAATTTGTCTTTGTTCCGATTGAGCAGCTGAATCTTGTTCAAAGATACATCGGAAACGAAGGTGAAAAACCGGCTCTTGACAGAATCGGAAGCAAATCCTGGGAAAATAGAAAAAATAAAGTAAAAAAATCCGTTGAAGACCTTGCGGAAAAACTCATAGGCCTGTATTCCAGAAGACAGGCGGCGTACGGATTTCCTTTTCCCAAAGACACAGAATGGCAGACAGCATTTGAAGCGTCATTTCCGTATGAAGACACTCCGGATCAGATTACTGTTACAGAGGAAATAAAAAAAGATATGGAAAAACCGCAGCCCATGGACAGGCTTTTGTGCGGCGATGTAGGCTATGGAAAAACCGAAATAGCAATGCGCGCGGCATTTAAAGCAGTGATGGGCGGAAAACAGGTCGCTTTTTTAGCGCCTACAACAATACTTGCGGAACAGCATTACGAAACCTGCGTTGAGCGTTTCCACAATTTTCCGGTAAAAATCGCGCATCTTTCACGCTTTGTTTCTGCAAAAGAAGCAAAACAGACTCTTGCAAAACTTGCCGCAGGAGAAATCGATATAATCATAGGAACTCACAGAATCATACAAAAGGACGTTGTATTTAAAAATCTTGGACTTATGATTATTGATGAGGAGCAGAGGTTCGGAGTAAAGGACAAGGAAAAACTAAAGGCGATAAAGAACAACATCGACTGCCTTTCAATGTCCGCGACGCCGATTCCAAGAACACTTCACATGAGCCTTCTGAAAATCCGCGACATGAGCCTTCTGACAACTCCGCCGCAAATCAGAAAACCAATAGAAACAATAGTGGACGAATATTCAGAAGAAAAAGTAGCAACCGCAATAAGGCGGGAAATAGAGCGGGGCGGACAGGTTTTTTACCTCCACAACCGCGTGGAATCTCTGAATGAAACCAGAATAAAACTCGAACGCCTGCTTCCAGAAATGCTTATTGACGTTGCGCACGGTCAAATGTCAAGCGATGAGCTTGATGACATTTTCAGACGTTTTAAGCTAGGCGGTTTCCACGTGCTCGTAGCCACGACAATTATTGAAAACGGAATCGACATTCCGAATGTAAACACAATAATCATCGACCGGGCGGATATGTACGGAATTTCCCAGCTTTATCAGCTCAGGGGACGGGTCGGCAGAAGCGATAAAAAAGCCTATGCCTATCTTTTGTACCCGGAAAACAAATCCCTGAGCGAAATCGCAATGAAACGACTTCAGGTTATAAGCGACTTTACAGAACTTGGCAGCGGATTTAAAATTGCAATGAAAGATATGGAAATCCGCGGAGCAGGAAATCTCCTGGGACGTGACCAGTCAGGAAACGTCTATTCTGTCGGCTTTGACCTTTACGTCAGGCTTTTAAATCAGGCTGTAAACAGGCTTATGTCCCAGGAAGAATACAAAGAAACTCCGGAAGTTCTTATGGAACTTGAATACACTGGCTTCATTCCAGACAGTTATGTTCAAAATCCGCAGACAAAAATGGAAATCTACAAAAAAATCGCATCAATTCAAACAAATGAAGAACTTGACGGCGTTTACCTTGAGCTGGAAGACAGGTTTGGTCCGATACCTGATGAGGCCAGCAGTCTTCTTTCGCTGGCAGACATAAGAATTATCTGCAGAAAGCTTAACATCGCATCCATAAAGGAGCACCAGGGAAAAGCCGCGGTTGAATTTGCAAAAGTCTCAGATATTTCCATCGAAAAGGTTCTGAAACTGATACGCTCATCATCCGGTTCAGTCTCGCTAGACTCAAGACGTCCTAACATTCTTATCTTGAATACCGGAAAAATCGCATTAAAGGAAAAAAGCGAATTCATAAGGGAAAAGCTTCAGCAGCTAGCCTGAATCTTATAAAAACGCAAAGCCATGGATGGATGAAAAAAAATCCCTAAAAACACTTAACATCCTATAATGCGTATTCTGTCTACCTAAAGTAATAAACAACTTTTTTCATTTCTTCGCCTTTTTCAATTAACTTAGAGCCTGCTTCTAATCTCCCCATGCGGCTCTATTTTTAATCGGCATCTTCTTTTTTACTCAAAATCATATTTTCGGCTGTTGATGCTCATTAGAATTCCTATTGCTGTCATCGCCGTAAGCAACGAAGTTCCTCCATAAGAAAGAAACATCAAAGGAATTCCTGTAATCGGCATTATCCCCATTACCATTCCGACATTTACAAAAAAATGCATCATGAACATTCCCAAAAAACCGGCCGCAATGTAAGAACCAAAACGGTTCGAGCAGTTTTTTATAATGATAATAGTCCGCAGCATGATTATAAAATAAAGCAAAAAAACTATTATTCCGCCTATAAACCCAAGTTCTTCGGAAAGAATGCTGAATATAAAATCCGTTGACTGTTCAGGCAAAAAACGATAATGACTTTGAGTTCCGTGCAAAAACGAACGGCCAAAGAGTCCGCCTGCGCCAATCGCAATTTTAGACTGAATTATATTCCACCCGGCTCCCAGACGGTCAACATTCGGATCCATAAAGACAATCAGACGTTTTATCTGGTAATCTTTTAACACCTTTTCCCCGACAGAAGAAAAAATAAGTCCGAGTGAAAGAATTGCAAAAACGTAGGCAATCCAATAAAAATAATGCGCAAAATGAAAATACCTGCGTACAATAAAACAAAGCAGACAAATCAACGTCGTTGCAAAAATAAGAATCAGCTTTAATTTAAAATTTTCAAAGATAGCAACAACACCAAAAGAATTATGAGCGATAAATTCATTCCACACCGGAAGAATCGTAAAAACAATCATTGAAAAACCGGTCGCAAGAAGAAAAATTATATATCGGCTTGGAATTCCGGCGATAAAACACATTATAAAGAAAATCGGAATATATACAGAAGCCGTTCCAAGGTCAGGCTGAATCAGAATCAAACCTGTCGGAGCCATGAAAATCAGTACAGAAATAATCATTCTTTTAAATTGATTTTCATTTATTGAAATATCAAGATATTTTGCAAGCATGAGTATATAGAATATTTTTCCAAATTCCGAAGGCTGAAATCCGACTTCGCCTATGCCAAGCCAGCTTCTTGCGCCGTGTGATTCACGTCCAAAAAAACGCGTAAAAATCAGCAAAGCTAAAAAGCCGGCAAAAAACTGAACAGCATACCGGCTTAATTTTCTATAATCATACATGGCAAAAAAAATCATAAAGACAAGACCTATGCCAGCCCATATAATCTGCTTTATATGTTCATTAGTAACAAGAATTCCGGAAGAATTTATTCCCGACGAATAAATAAAGGCAACACCCAGGCCAACAAGAATTAAAACACTTAATATCAATATAAAATCAAAACGTTCAAGAAAATTCTTTTTCATCTTTTATTCCTGCCGAGCCCTGTTCTTTATAAGGTAATTAAATCCAAGCGAATGAACCGCTTCCTCGTACGTCTGTTTTGCAAAAATTCCCTGAAGAATTATATTTGTCGCATACGGTGCCCACCACTCCCATGGATTGCAGGCTTCAACAATGCAGGAAACAACAACCTGGTCTTCCGCAGGCCCATCGTAAGGAGCATAGGCAACCATCCAAGAATGCCAGCTTGTCTTATATGGAGCGACTTCAGCAGTTCCAGTTTTACCGGCCGCCTTTACAATTTTATTGTGCATAGGATACTGCGGAGTTCCATCAGAAATTGAATACCTCATCGCTTCTTGAACCTGCTTCCATACTTCCGGAGAAACATCAGATTTCAAAAGGACTTCCGGTTTCACCTCGCGGATAACTTCATTTGAAACAGGATCGCGGACTTCCTTTAAAAGATGCGGTTTATACACCACTCCGCCATTTGCAACCATCGCAGCCATATTAGCAATATGCAGCGGAGTTGCCAAAAGATACCCCTGTCCGATTGAAGCAGACATTGTGTCTCCTCCCAGCCATTTTTCATGGTATCTGCGTTCCTTCCATTCTGAAGTAGGAACAAACCCCGGCTGCTGGCTAGGCAAATCAATTCCTGTGTTTTGACCAAAACCAAATTCCCTTGAATACGCAGCAATCTTGCTTATTCCAAGATAGTCACGCCCGATTATCCAGTAATAAATATCGCATGACTGGGCAAAACCATTCTTCATATCAAGCCAGCCATGCCCCGGTTCGTGTATATGACAGTGAAATTTTCTGTTTCCGTAATCAAGCACGCCCTTGCATTCAATTTTTTTTGTAGCAGGAAAAGCATCTTCTGCAAGCATCGCAGTATTCATGACAATTTTAAAAGTCGAAGCCGGCGGATAAACGGCATTAACGGCGCGATTTATAAGGGGCTGATTCTTTATGTCTTCCGCAAGAGTCTGATAATATTTTCCGGCATCATCACCATTGAACTTATTCGCATCAAAAAAAGGATAGGAAACCATAGCCAGAACTTCTCCGGTCGCAGGTTTTAAAACAACAACCGCCCCAACCCGGTTTCCCAAAGTCTTTTCAGCAAGAGTCTGAATCTCAGAATCAATCGTAAGCACAAGGTTTTTTCCCATTTGCGGAGGTTCAACAACAGGAACATCTGAAATAATCCGTCCGCGAACATCAACAGTTTTGCTTTCGCGTCCATCTTTTCCCTGAAGAAGACTGTCGTATTGCCGTTCAATTCCGGTCTTTCCAACAATACTGTTTATTGTATAGCCTTTGTTATACATTACGTTTATTTCTTCGCGGGTAATATCACCTACGTATCCAACCACATGGGAAAGAGAACCTGTTTCAACGTAGTTTCTTATCGGACGGGAAACCCATGTTACACCAGGAAGATCTGTTATATTTTCGGCAATGTTTGAAATAACTGTAAAAGGAACATTTGTCTTTATCTGAAAAGAATTGAACGAACGTCTGGAATTTTTTGGAACTTTTCTGTCGATGTCAAATTTTGAAATTCCAAGCATTCCCGCCAGTTTTGTCGCGACGGTGTCATAGTGACCAAAAGGAATTTCCCCGGGAGTAATCTCGACCGCAAAAGATTCAGTGTTAATAACCATTGGCAAAATCGCATTCCGGTCGAAAATTTCACCGCGCTGCGCTGGAATTGTTGTAACCTGACTTGAAATAGTCTTTGACTGCGTACGATATTCAGAACCGTTTATTATCTGCATAGAAAAAAGTCTGTACACATAAATTAAAAAAGAAATGCAAAGAAACAGCATAAGAACAATAATGCGGGAATTCTTGTCGATAGTTGAATTTCTTGCAAAACGCGTGTGTCTGAATAAAGCCATTTTTTTTCTAAAAGTCTCCCCTGGTTATATCCAGCGCAATATATCTGTTGAAACAACTTGTGATTTTAAAAATCATGGGAGCCAGGACAGAATTCAACAGAAGCTCTGTAAAAAAACTTACGGAAATCATTGAATATGTAACAACTGTATTCGGATAGAACAACGAAATCAGCCATGTTATAAAAACTTTCGCAAAAGTCCCGCATAATCCAATCAAAAAAGGAATAAAAAAAACGGCCAGATTAAGATTTTTATTAAAAAAACCGGCGAAATAACATATAAGTGTCCTTAAAAGACAGTTATAACCGAACGGACATCCCGTAATAAAATCAAGAATTAATCCAGAAACAAACCCTAGTATTACACCTGCGGTTTTTCCGTTCATCATCACTATATAAAGAGAAGCAAGAAGCACTAAATCCGGAACAGCAGGAAGAAAAGATAAATTTGAAAGAATCGCTGTTTCAACCATCGCAAAAATCAAAAGAATCAATGTAGAAACTGAAAAAACTTTTACCATGTCATTTCCTTTTATTTTCTTGCATCATTGATTGCCCGGATATCAACAACAACGACAGTTTCCAGCCTTGAAAAATCAATAATCGGTGCAAGCTCTATATCAAGTGAAGAATTGTAGTCAATTACCGAAATCTTAGAAATTGTGCCGATTGGCAAATCCCGCATATAATTGCTATTTTCACCAGAAGTAACGACCACATCTCCGTAATGCAAATCTTCCAGAACTCGCTTCTTTATATATTTCATAGAAAGCGGAAGATCCTCTTTTCCATTGCCGGAAACAAGCCCTAAATCCCTGGAATTCTGAATTCTTGCAGAAACTGTGCAGTTCAAATTGTATACAGGCATAACGATACTGGTAAAAGCGCCTACCTGCACTACTTTTCCAACAAGCCCAGAATTTCCATTCTGATAAGCAATTACGCTCATATTTTTTTTAATGCCGGAAGAGCTTCCCTTGTTGATTGTAAAATATGCATACAGGTTGTCCGCATCGCGGCTTATAATCTGCGCAGGATAATTTTTTTCTTCAAGGTAAGTTGCAAAATTCAACTGCTCCAGAAGACGTTCGTTTTCCTTGCGTATTTCCGCATTCGAGCGGCGCATCTGCTCATAGTTTTCCAGTTTTTTGGTAAGTTCGGCGTACTCTTTCTTAAGACGGGCAAGTTCCTTTACCGCGCCAAAAGTATTTCCAACCCCATCAACAACTTTATGAACGCCGGATTGGACTGTAGAAAAAAAAGTAAAACCGATTTTTTTAAAATTCAAAACAAAACTTCCGGAACTAAAACCAAGCAGCAATCCCGAAATAAGAACAAACACAATCAGCAGAAGCTCAGGAAGTTTAAATGAAATTTTATTCTTGTTCGCCATAGAATTTAATCGTTAAGGCTGTCATAAACGGAACGGTCTGATGACATGTCTCTAAAGAGTTCAAATGCCTGACCTGCTCCAAGGGCAACACATTCAAGCGGATTTTCAACAAGAATGACAGGAACTCCTGTTTCCTTTGAAATAAGTTTTGGAAGCCCCTTAAGCATCGACCCGCCGCCTGTCATTACAATTCCACGGTCAATAATGTCAGAGGCAAGCTCAGGCGGAGTCTGGCTTATTACGCTCTTTATTTCCTCGACAATACGCTTTACAGGTTCTTTCAGAGCCTCACGAACTTCCACGCTGTCAATTTCCAGACGGCGCGGCAAGCCTGTAATGGCATCGGCTCCCTTCAATTCCATTTTTTCAATAGTCTTGTCGGCGGAAGCATTTCCAATCTGGATTTTAAGACGCTCCGCAGCCTGTAAAGAAATGATAAGGTTATGGACGCTCTTTACATGCTTTACAAGCGCCTCATTGAATTTATCGCCGCCAACACGGATAGAGCTTGTAATTACCATTCCGCCAAGGGAAATAACAGAAACTTCCGCAGTTCCACCGCCAATATCACAAATCATGTGTCCGGCAGGTTCATAGATAGGAATTTTCGCGCCAATCGCAGCGGCAAGAGACTCGGCTATAACCTCAACTTCCTTAGCGCCTGCCTTCAATGCGGCTTCAATAAGCGCGCGGCGCTCAACATCAGTTACACAGGACGGAATTCCAACCTTCATCCTTAGAGACTTGAAAATCTGATGCTTCGGAATAATTTTCTGAATAAAATATTTAATCATCCGTTCTGTGCTGTCAATATCTGCAATCACACCATCAGCAAGCGGCCGTATCGCAAGAATATTGGACGGAGTTCTTTCAAGCATATTTTTTGCTTCCGAACCCACGGCAAGAATACGGTTTGTGCCTTTTTCTACTGCAACAACAGTCGGCTCATCAATAACAATACCTTTGCCACGCACATAAATCAAAGTGTTACATGTGCCAAGGTCAATACCTACATCAGTAGAAAATCTATCTAAAAATCCCATGAATCCTCCCGGATTTTACATATTTATTTTAATTTAATTATAATCCGCCATTTTTTTCAAAGCGCCCTGATGATTAACCTGGGCACGCAATGCCTTTCGCCATTCCGCACGGGCTTTTACCAGTTCACCTTTCTTTTCATATATTACACCAAGTCCGTAATAAGCGTCACCTGAATTTTTATTTTTTTGCAAAATACCTTCAAATTCTTTCTGGGCATCATCAAGTTTATTTTCATCAAGATAAATAAGCCCAAGAAGGTTCATGCTTTTCAGCACAAGGCTGTCATCCATACTGGAGGTCGTAATTCTGTAAAGGTACTGTTTTGCAATGGAAGCCTGCCCCAGCTTATAATACTGCTCCGCAATAGAAAGAAGAAGGGAGTCTGATTCTCTGACAAGAAGTGATTCCGTAAAACACTGGATGCTTTTCTGCGGCAAGCCAAGAGCCGCGTAAGAAAGTCCAAGATATTCAGAAATATCATCAGCCTTATAACCATGCTCCCTGCAGGCAACAAGATATTTTTCAGCAAGGTCTGAATAATAATATGTGGAAACAGTATTTTTATAGAAATAGCATTTTCCCAGCATGTACTCAAGCTGAGGAACTGCTGATTTTTTCGCATAAATAAGCGCGATTCTAATAGAATTTATGGCATCGTCAAGAAAAGTCTGGCCGTCTAAAGAATTAAGCGAAGAAACCGCAAGATAAAAACTTGCAAAACCGTGATATGTAAGCGCAAAATTATTAAAGGGATTTTCATCAAGAATGCGCTGGGAAAGTCCGTAAACCGACTTGTAGTCATATTCTTTCCAGGCTTTTAAAATCGCGTTCCGGCTGGCAGAGCCTGCCTGATTTTTGCTGATTTTCAAAACTAAAAAATAAGATAAAAAGACAACGGCAACAACGCCAACGACAATTACAATGAGATTTCTTGCCAGATTACTTTTTCGCCTTGTTATATTTCCGTTATCCATAATACAAATTTATAAAAAAACAGACGGGAAAATAAGCCGGGTTCTGTCAACTGCCTGAGCAGTTCGTAACCATCTATCCGAACCGCCTGTTGCCAGACGGCTTTAGCGACCTACCCGAAGTGTACGGCCCGGAAACCAACTTCTATGCGGTCTTGCTTCAAATGAGGTTTGCCAGCTGCATCTGTCGCCAGAATGCACGGTGGTCTCTTACTCCACCTTTTCACCCTTACCCGTTGAGGGGCGGTTTGTTTTCTGTTGCACTTTCTGTCCGGCAAGGGATATGTAATAAAATTACATCTACCCTGCCGGCCCGGTTATTATCCGGCATTTTTCCGGTGAAGCCCGGACTTTCCTCACAGCAAGGTTTTATCATCAAAACCTGCAGCGCGATTACTTCCCGTCTGTATTAAAATACTATCTTAAAAAAAACTGAAAATGAACTCCTCTGACTCAAGCCTTGGAACCGCATCCTTAGCCTGAATCAATTTTCAGAAACCGCTATTCGTCAGCCTCTGAATCATTATCATCCAAATCCTCGTCATCATCTTCAATGATGTTTTCCTCATCATCAGAAAATTCCAATGAATCAGAATCCTCATCATCCTCAAATTCGTCCTCAAGCTCATCATCTGAATCAGCAAGACTGCCGGTATCATTATAATATGTAATCTGATCGCCTTCTGTTGACGCTTCGTAGAAAAGGATTCGGCTGCAATACGGACAGAAAAGGATATTTTCACCTTCCCTAACTTCATTTGCAAACTGTCCAGGAAGAATCATGTGGCAACCTGTGCATACACCATTTTTTACCGCAACAATGCCCTCTGAATTGCGCTGAATTATTCTCTGGAACTTAAAAAGAATCTCCTGGTCAAGTCCTGGAACAATTTTCTCTTCCTGACTTTTAAGTTCAGCAATTTCAGATTTATATGACGACAACTGAGAATCCAAAGCCTTTTTACTTTCGTTAAGACTTTCTTCCGTTGAATTTATAATAGCTTCATTTGTCTTTAAAATATCATTAAGCTCCGCATAAGACTTTTCCTCTTTCTGAAGCTCCTTGCGTACATCCGCCTCTTTTGCAGATGCTTCAGAAATCTGTTTATCCAAAGCCTCGTATTCGCGGTGAGTCGTAATGTTGTCCATATTTTTTTCACCGTCTTCACGGAGTTTCACAGCTTCATCAAGTTCAATCTTAAGCTGACCGACCCTTTCTTTTACAGCTTCATATTCTTTGTTTTTTTCAATATATTCTTTCTTCATTCGCGCAAGAAGCTCGTCCTGCGAGCCTAACTGTTTCGGCGCTTCATCAATTTTTGATTCAAGCTCGTATTTGCGTCCAAGAATCACCTGAAGGCTTTTCAACCGGTCAAAGATTTCTGTTGTTACCATTATAAGTTTCCTTAATTACTGATGTATCTTTTAAATATATAGAAAAAAAGAAAATATGTCTATAAAACAACCTAAAAATAATTTTTTAGCACTTTCAGGGACAGACTTTCTTTTTAACAATGCCTAGTTTTCAATATAATCCCTAAGTCCGTTGGCCCTTCTAGGGTGTCTAAGCCGCCTTAGAGCCTTTGCCTCAATCTGCCGGATTCTCTCGCGGGTTACGTTGAAATAAAGACCGACCTCTTCCAGAGTAAGCGAATATCCGTCGTCAAGTCCAAAACGCATCTTCAGAACTTCCTGCTCACGTGCCGGAAGAGTTCCCAATACCTGACGAAGCTGCTCCTGAAGAAGCTTATACGAAGTCTGGGTAGCCGGATTTTCAACTTCCTTGTCTTCAATAAAATCTCCTAAAGAAGAATCTTCCTCTTCGCCTATCGGAGTTTCCAAAGAAATCGGTTCCCGGGCAACATTCTTAACCTGCTTTACACGCGCGACCGGCCATCCGAGCTGCTGCGCAATCTCTTCGTCAGTAGGCTCGCGTCCAAGTTTCTGAAGAAGCTGCCTTGATTCACGGACAACCTTATTAATCTGTTCTATCATGTGAACAGGAACACGGATTGTCCTTGCCTGATCAGAAATACTTCTTGTTATAGCCTGACGGATCCACCATGTCGCATAAGTTGAAAATTTAAATCCTTTTCTGTACTCAAATTTTTCAACAGCCTTGATAAGACCGATATTACCTTCCTGGACAAGGTCAAAGAACTGAAGCCCTCGGTTCGTATATTTTTTTGCAATCGAGACAACAAGGCGCAGGTTCGCATTGATAAGACGGTTTTTCGCGTCCTCCATCATCTTGCTTCCGCGCTTAATTTCCTGAGCCTTTTCAAGTATTTCGTCAATTGTGTTTTCAAATTCGTATTCAAATTTGCATAGCTTACGGTCAATTTTCTGAATCTGCGTATAAATATCGCGTATATCATCCGTTGTCATGTTCAACTCAGATTCAATTTTCGCAGATTCAGAACGAATAGAAATTCTTCTTCCCAAAGAACGAAGCTCAATCGCGTTCGAGATGCGAAGCTCCTTCATCTTCTTTTCCTGCTTCTGACGGAATTCTTCAATTTTGTTTTTCGCATCGCGGAATTTCATCGTAAAGCGGTCAAGCTCTTCAGTCTGAATTTCAATCTTCATAAGCTGCGGCTGAATTTTCTCCCGAAGCGCGACCAGTTGGGGATTATTAAAAATACGGCTTGACTGCTCCGTCTTATAAAGATTTTCCTTTATAGCCATATACTGCTTCATTTCCTGAAGCACAGGCTTTATATATTCTCCGTAGCAGCTTTTCAGACGGCGCTTTTCCGCCATTTCCTCATTTATTTCTTTTCTTGCTTTTCCCGGTTCATGCTGATCAATACGCGTAAAGGCTTTTACGGCAATGCCAAAAAATTCAGGAATCATAATTCCAGATTTCAGGACGACATCTTTTATGATGTTATTTCCGTCTTCCATTTTTTTTGAAAGAATTACTTCCTGTTCCGCCGTAAGAAGATTTTCCTTGCCGATTTCCCTAAGGTAAAGCCTGATCGGGTCGTCAATGCTTGAATCCTTATCACCGTTCACAAGATGAATCTTATCATCCTTGTCAGATAATTCCGAATCGTCAACCATCGGCTCATCATCAAGTCCGTCATCGCCGTCGACATCCTCATCGTCTTCCACAGAAATATCTTCGTCATCCTCGTCATCATCAAGACTTAGTCCAGATTCAATAACCTCGACATTTTCTTTTGCAAGAAACTGAAGAGCCTGCTCCATATCCGGGGAATTTATAAAATCCTGACCTGCCAGAGCAGTAATCTCATCGTAAGTAATTACTGTTTTTCCCTTTGAATAATCAAGGATTTTTTGAATAAAAGGATTTATTTCCTGATCCATTTTGCACCTTTTTTTTAATTCTTTAAAGACTTTATCTTATTATCAAGTTCAATTTTTTTTGTCAGAAGTTTTTGAAATTCAAGTCTGTCGTCCTCGGTCAGGCAAGTGAAACAGCGGATCTGCTCCATAAGTCTTTCCCTCTGACGCTCAGCGCTTCTTGCTTTTAACAACATGACAGAATCCCTTACTGCACATTCGGTGTTATCCCTGAATTCTCCAAGAGAAACCGCCCTGGTTATCAAGTTGGAAAGATTCTCATCATCACAGTGACTCAATAATGTTGTAAAAGACAAGGAATTTTCATTAAAACATTCCTCTAGCATAACAAAAAGCTTTTTGGCGGAAGGATCTTCAAAATCATCCGGAGTCAATTCCTTGCGCACAAGCACATAGTTTTCGAGATCGGCTATTATTGCCAAGAGACTTCTTAATTCTGCATTAAGTTTTATTTTCTGCTGAACTGGATTATTTTTTGGCTGCCGGTTTTCAAGACGCTGACGAGCTTGCTCACGATTTACAAAATCCCTCTTCACGGCCTCCGGCTTTAAGTTGAACGCCTCGCACAACTGTGCAAGACAGGACTCCCTTAACATATCTGACTGAAGGGCATCCAGATAAGGAAAATATTCAAGCGCGGCCCGAGTTTTCCCTTCAGGAGTATCAACAGGATACTCTTTCCCTAGTTTAGATAGTAAAAAGTCGCTATCTATGATAGCACCGGAAACTGCGTTTGTCAATATTTTTTCACCAAAATTTTGCATAAGCTCGGCAGGATCTTTTCCGCCCTCAATCCTGATAACCTTCGCCACAAGCCCGGCCTTTCTTATCATGAGTATCGCGCGCATGGTGGCTTTCTGTCCCGCTCCGTCAGCATCAAAGGAAAGAAGGACTTCATCGGCAAACGGACGCACGATTTTTATCTGCTCATCCGTAAGGGACGTTCCAAGAGGCGCGACGGCGAATTCAATGCCGCACTGGTGGTACGCAATGCAGTCCATGTAACCTTCGCAAAAAATAACTTTTTTATTTTCTTTTATCGCTTTTTTCGCAAAGTTAAAAGCGTACAATGTCTCGCCTTTTTTATACTGAACAAGATCACCGCTGTTCAGGTATTTCGGGCTGTCAGGATTTTTATCAAGCTGGCGGCCTCCAAGGGCAACAACCTGGCCCTGCCTGTTAAAAATCGGAAACATCAGTCTGTTGGAAAAAAAAGCGATATTCGGATATTTTCTGCTGAAAAGACCTGATTTTTCAAGAAATTCATTGCTGAAATTCTTTTTTAGAAGAAAATTTTTAAGCCAGCTCCTGTCAGAAGGAGCATAACCGAGCTTAAATTTTTTTACAGTTTCCATGGAAAGACCGCGTTCCGTTATATATTTTAACGCGAATTTTCCCTGCTCGGTCTCTGTAAGAAGATAATGGAACATTGACGCAGTCCGCTCATAAAGCTCAATATATTCCTCGCGCAGCTTTACAAGAGGATCTGGTCTTGAAGCGCCGCCTGCCTCGTATTTCACAGGAATCCCAAAGCGCTTTGCCAAAAATTCCACAGCTTCCGGAAAAGACAGTTTCTCCTGCTCTTCCACAAACTTCACGACATTGCCGCCGGCTCCGCACCCAAAGCAGTGATAGAATTTTTTTTCGCTGTCAACATGAAAAGAAGCTGTTTTTTCCCCATGGAACGGACAGCAGCCCCAGAAATCGCCATTCCCCCTTGAGACTAGCTTTGTATATTCACCCACAACGGAAACTATATCCGCAGAATTTACAACCGCATCAACTGTTTCGCTAGAAATAAAACCCGCCATTTTCAGTTACCAGATTTCTTTGTGCTGTAAATATACCCTTCATTTACATGAGTGGAAAAATCTTTTGAAAAAACATGACGCCCTGCCTTAGCATCAACAAGGCGAAAAAAATAATAATCAGTTTTAGGAGAATTTATAGCGGCGTCAAGCGCCACAGCCCCCGGATTTGAAATAGGTCCCGGCGGAAGCCCGGCCCACTTGTAAGTGTTGTAGGGACTGTCAATTGAAAGATCTGCGTACGTTATCACATCGGGATGGGTTTTACCCTGAACTTCAGTTATTATGTATTCAATCGTGGCGCAGGAATAAAGACCTATGCCGTGCTTAAGGCGATTTCTGAACACACTCGCAATAAGAGGCGCCTCGCTGTCGATTCGGTATTCACGCTCGACTATGGAAGCAAGGACTACATTTTTGTAAAGCTCGGCCTTGTCCAGGGATGACGCTCCGTCCACAGTTTTTAATTTTTCAAAGAAATTGTCAGCCATCTTGCGGACAACCGAACCTCCGGTCATATCCGGAGTAAAGAAATATGTGTCAGGAAACAGGAAACCTTCAAAAGATTCGCCTGAAATTCCATATTCCGCCAGAAGAGCCTTGTCTTTTGCCGCCGACTCAAATTCCTGCGCAGGGCATACACCATAATCCTCTAGTTTTTGCGCGATTTTAGAGACCGTAAGCCCCTCCGGAAAAGAAGCGCGGATATACTCCTGCTGCCCGGAAGAAAGAATCCTGAAAATCTCAGCGTAGCTCATTGAATTTGAAATCTGATAGACACCGCTTTTAAGCGAAAAAGGCTCCGGCGACCCGGAAATCAAGATTCTTGGAATAGAATAGCGCGCGCAGACATAAAAGAACATACTGTTGCGGATGAGTTTTTTCTCTTTAAGCATTAAAGAAATTTTTTTTACCGTTGTTCCGGAAGGAACTTCGACGCGCTCTGTTATTTTGTTTTTTTCCGGGGAAACCGGCATAAACTGCACAAAAGAAAAAGCAGCGCAGGCAAAAAGCGCGATGCAGACAGAAGAAATCAACAGACGCCTGTTTTTCATAGTCTTACCTCCTGATTTTCATCAGCAAATGCAAAACGGACTATAAATAAAAAAAAACGAGCAAGGTTATTCTTGCTCGTTTGACTTGGGAAGTCAGGGAATCGAACCCCATCCGGTTGCCCAAGAGATTTACAGTCTCCCGCAGTCCCACTGTGCCAACTTCCCATATAGAGCTGCCTGTAGGATTTGGACCCACGACCCCGAGATTACAAATCACGTGCTCTACCAGCTGAGCTAAGGCAGCAAATTACGTTTTTGCGTAACGTGGTATTAGAATATACAAAACATAAAAAAAGGTCAATAGCAAAAATGACAATTTTATAAAAAAAATCACTTTTTACAAAAATCAGGACGAAGAACCTCTGCTCCGCCAAGATACACATTTTCAGGAACAGACCCCTCTTCCATATAGACTGAAAGAAGAAGCCTTATCACCTTTTTCAGACCGCCCCTTATATACGCCTCCTGACTGCAGAACAAAGGAACTTTGGAAACGTCGATTCCCTTGTAATTGCGGCGGAGCATCGCGCAAGGATTCGCCCTGTCCAAGTCTTTTGTAAGAGTAAAATGCATTGAAACAATATCTTCGGAGCGTATTCCGTTCCTGGCGAAAATTTCCGAGCACATACTTACGGTCGCCTCAGAAACAGATTTCTCAGAATTTTTTGCGCACACCGCGCCGCGTATTGCATACAAACGTTTCATTTTCTATTCCTGTTTATCAAAAAAATTTTTCAAGCGGCCGGCGAAATCCTTGTTTTCCCCAGAAAAAGAGATATTCTTCACATTGGAAATGAACGCCGTTCTTATCGTCTTGTAAAGCAGATAATCCGGGTACGAACAGCTGTTCAGCACAACGGACGAAAACTGCAGCCCCTTGAACTTTCCTTCTAAATCAACAAGACCAAGCAAATCCTCCTGCGTAAGAATTTCCGGCTGAAAATCCTGCGAACCTTCCATTTTTTTAATAATCTCGGAAGAAATCATTTTCGCGGCAGAATCGCATGCCTGGTCGATATATCGCTCAAGCCCTTCCTGATCAGAAAAAGCAAGCTGCTTGTAAAGGGAAACAATTGTTTCCGCCGAAATATTCACGGAAAAATCAAAGTCAAACCTGTAGCTAAAATCCACATCCGATTTTAACAGGGTTCCGTAAAGCTCCGCCGACGGAAAACTTCCGGAAATCTTTTTATTGACAGAATACGGCTTTAGCTCAAACACAAGAAGCTTTGTGTTCGTAGGAAGCAGGAACTCCCAGTTCCATGCGAATTTTCCGGGACATACAGGTTCATCCTGAACTCCGCTGGTCTTTGATTTCACAATGCCTATAGAATCCGGAGAAACACGGAGCGACGTCCATCCCACAAAAAAAGCCGCTGCGGCGCAGACAACAATAATCAAAAAGCAGGCAAACAAATTCTTAAAAAATTTCTTCATCATTACTCCCATAAAAATTCCACGTTAGCGGCGAGCCACGGATGGCGAGAATCACAGTCCGTGAAAGCAACGCTTGAACAAACTGTAATGATAAAAATTACACGGATGTAATTTTATCATGCCTTGCGAATATTTTTTATTCCGAATCTTTTATGACTTGAAAAAAAACTGTTTTTTAGTATAACTAGGGTTTATGATAACTGCAAGACAGAAAAAATCTGAGAAAATTTCGCTCTCGCTGCTTTTCAAGCTTACAAAACGTTCCATTCTTTTTCTTTTTTTGCTGCTTACAGTGCTTTCCGTTTTCTACGTAATCGGAAACTATCAGCTTTTCCTGGACTCAAACCAGAAAATAATACTCAACGCAGCGGCATTTACAGCAACCGCGCTTTTAGTCCTTAGCGCGACAGGAACAGTCACTTCCATTCTCTGCATCATCAGAAAAAAAAGAAAACGCCTGTATTACGCAATAAACCTTGCGCTGATAATTTTATCCGCGGTTTACGCCGTTTTTTTTCTGTTTTTATTCCGGACGACAGTCATTCTTTCCTCAGGAATCTGAAATATATGCGGAAAACGGAAAAATCAGCACAAAACCAAAAGCCTTGGGTTTTATAAAAACCGCTCTTCCCTGTCTGAACTTTTCTTCTGAGATTCTGTTGCTTACGCTCGGAACAAAGCCTTTTGAAAAGAGCCCGCTTTCCCACTTAAGGCCATTCGTATAAATTTTCCGCCCTTTTCCAAAAACGTTCACAAACGAAAGATTATCCAAAAGCCTTAGGTTTTTCAAAAAATATCCACAGTTTTTCCTTAAAAACGCGGCCTGCTGAAAGGCGCACAGCCATGCGTCCGGAGAAAATTCCGTGCGAAAAAAATTAACGTTGTTCAAAAGATGGTCAATCCGTCCGCCGTCTCCGCCGACCAAAGTCACAAAAGGCTTAAGTTTTTTTTCCGCCGCCTTTTTATACGCAAAACGCAGGGCAAGCTCAGTATCCGTAAAATCCTTATCCTTTTCAAAAGTTTCCACCACGTTTTTTTCAAAGGATGCTAAAATTTCTTGTGAAGAAATGCTGTCAAAATCGCCAAGAATTTTCCGCGGTGAAAAATCATACCGGCCGGCAAAATATTTTTTATACTCAAGGCAGGCGTCAAGCCCGGAATCCGCGGCTATGACATAATCGGGCGCGGCCCCTATGGAATTCTTCCAGAAATTTTCAGTCGCCCCAGGCTCTGGATAAAGTCCGCCTGTAAAAACTACAATATGTATAGACTTTTGTTTATTTTGCAAAGTATAATTTCTCATTGTAAAAATATACCATGAAAAAGATAAAAATTCCTTTTGTATTGCAAAAATTAAATTCAGTCTTTGAAGAAAACGGCTACGAAGCCTATCTTGTGGGCGGAGCGGTGCGCGACGTCCTTATGGGGAAAAATCCGTCGGATTATGATGTGGCGACAAACGCAGAACCGCAGGAAGTAACAAGGATTTTCAAAAAAGTAATTCCAACAGGAATTGCGCATGGAACAGTAACCGTCCACTTTATGAAAAATGAAATTGAAGTCACTACATTCAGAACAGAAAGCGACTATTCAGACGGAAGACATCCTGACAACGTGGCGTTCACAAGAAACCTGAACGAAGACCTGAGCCGCAGGGACTTTACGATGAACGCGATAGCCGCCTCCCTAAAGGACGGAAAAATAACAGACCCCTACGACGGACAGAAAGACATAAAGAACAAGATTATCAGGACAGTCGGAAATCCTTACGAACGGTTTCTGGAAGACGGACTAAGGCCAATCAGGGCAATCCGTTTTTCCGCAAAACTGAATTTCAAGATTGAAAGCGAAACTTTAAAATCTATAAGCGCGCCAGAAATTATTGAAAAAATAAAAACCATCTCTCTGGAACGCTTCCGGGATGAGCTTCTAAAGCTGATGCAAGCGGAAAAACCTTCGGAGGGTTTAAAAATCATGGAAAAAACAGGAATTCTCGGTATTTTCATGCCGGAATTAATGCCATGCCGCGGCTGCATCCAGACAGATTTCCGCGGATTCCACGAATTTGATGTTCTTGACCACCTTTTTTATTCATGCGATGGAGCACCGAAAGAAAAAATCAACGTCCGCCTGGCAGCGCTCCTGCACGACACAGGTAAACCGGCGGCAAAAAAAATAGTTCCGACTCCGCAGGGAGAAACCGTAACATTTTACCGCCACGAGCAATATTCAGCAGAAATCGCCAGAAAACTGCTTTTCCGGCTGAAATTTTCAAACGCGGAAATCGACAACATCTGTCATCTTATAGAAAACCACATGTTCAATTATGAACCACAATGGAAAGATTCCGCGGTAAGAAGATTCCTGGTGAAAGTAAAAGCCGAAAACGTCGAGGACCTTTTTGACCTTAGGCTGGCGGACATTTACGGAATGCGGAACACTCCGGTAAGACTGCATGACAGCCAGACCGCAAAACTTCTGCTTGAGTTTAAAGAACGGATTGAAAAGGAACAGCAAAAAAAATCGGCCCTCAGCCTGAAATCGCTTGCGGTAAACGGAAAAGACCTTATGGAAGCAGGAATTCCCAGCGGCAAGGAACTTGGAATGATTCTTAATGAACTTTTTGAGACTGTCCTTGAAGACCCGGCTCAAAACAAAAAAGACACTCTCATGGCCATTGCAAAAAAAATATATGAAAACCGTAATTTATAGCACAAACACAAACGAATTTGAAAAAAAAGATTTTATCATAGAACAATTACCAAGATGTGCAGAATATTTTAACAAATGTACACAAAAATATACATCATCAGAAATTATATTAGCACTAAAACAGCCTGGAACATTTCTTTTAGACCTGAATCTTGAAAAAGACTCAAAATATCCCGAAAACCTTAAAATATCTTTTCTAAAGGGAAAAAGCGCGGAAGAAATCGCGGAGGAAATAATCAGGTTAAAACCAGATTTAGCAGTACAGGCAACCCCGTGGATTGAGCCGCTCGACTGGCTTCCCCTGCAGGACTGCCTGATTGCGGAAATTCTTTCGGAAAAAGGAATAAAGACTTCAGGACACTCTGTAAAAACCGCGATGATTTGCTTTGACAAACGGCGTTCAAGGGATTTTCTTTTGTCAAATGGTTTTAATGCGGCTAAATCCGTTTATATTCATCATGAGCTTTTCAGAATAGAACGGGGCCGGCCTGAAATAATCAATAATCCGTACCAAGAACTTGTTTTTAGCAGGATAAAAAAAATGCGTTTTCCGCTGATTATCAAGGATACTTTTGGACTAAGCTCTTTCGGCATGGATGTTGTAAAGACATTTCCCATGGCAAAAAACATCCTTACATCCAAAAAAAATTCGGGAGACAGGCTTGCGGAGGAATTTCTTGATGGGCCGCAATTCGGCACGGAAATCCATGGAACTCCAGGAAACTATACAATTTTTCCGCCGTTTATGTTTTCAACAAACCAGTATGGAATCACAAGCCCGAAGCAAAGCGTAAAAATCGGTCCTGTACTGAACGAAAAATATAACCTGAAGGAATTTTACAGGACAATGAACCTGCTTGCGGAAAAACTTGAGCTAAACGGAATCGCGCAGGTTGATCTGGTTTTCCACGAAAAAAAATGGTATGTAATTGAAATAAACCCAAGGCTTTCCGGACTCACACCGGCAATTTCATCAAGCGCTGGAAAATCAATTCTGGAACTGCTTCTTGACGCGGCTTCAGGAAGAAACGAAAAAAATCCCGAAATGAAATATGTTGCCGACATAAAATTCCCTGTGGTTTCTTCTGAAATGCAAAAAAAACTTTACGAGGCAGACGGGGTTCTTTTTGTGCGGCAGATGCTGAACAAAAAAGCAAGGCAGCGCCGGGAAGAAGGTTTTTGCGAGGTTGTTCTCGGCGGAAGAAATTCCATTCAGGAACTCAAAGCCGACCTTGAAAATCTTAATAAAAATTTTCAGGAAATAATAGAGCCTTCTTTTTACAAAAAGGCCCTGGAAATGCTGAAAGAAATAAATTCCGGGGCATAAACGAATTCCTATGCAAGTGCGTTCGTTCTAATAGCCCGAATGTCGAGTTTTTTACTGAATCCGTAAATTGAATGAGCGGGAAGAAAAAGAAAGCGGCAACCGAGCCATTCTGAGCGATAGCAAGCGATTTTGAAAAAAATCGCGCAGTCTGATACATTGTACGCACAGCATGGCGAATTGACGCGCTTTTTCTGGTAGCTTATTCAATTTTTGTGATGAATTTATAAAACTCGAAATTCGTTCTAATAATAAATGCCCCTTCCACACTACAAAATCTCAAGCAGCTCACGAAAAAAATGATTTTCAATTTTCGCTTCGTTCATAATTTCTCCGAAAGAATAATAGCGTACAGGCTCATACAGGCGTCCAAGGGCAATATACGCCCCCTTTTCATCTGTGCCGTACGTCATCGTGTAAAGTTTTCCTTTATACGTAAACTCAAATTCTTTCTTTGTTTCAATAAGAAAAATAAAATCATCTTTTGTCATAGTAAGCCGTCCGGGCGATAAATTTAAATTTCCATATTCATCGCGCTGCGGACTTCTTCCAGAGTTTTTTCTGCAATTATACGGGCGCGTTTTACTCCGTCAAACAAAACCTGCTGTATATAGGCAGGGTCTTTTTCAAGCTCGGCGCGTTTTTCCCTTAGAGGACGGAGAGTTTCATTCAACGCAACGGTAAGCTCATTTTTAAGCATTCCGCCGCCGCCTTCACCGATTCTTGCAGCGACTTCTTCAGGAGTTTCTTTTGTGCAAAGGGAAATCAGCTGCAAAAGGTTTGCGACTTCAGGACGGTTCGCAGGATCATAAGTAATAAGCCTTTCACCGTCAGTCTTTGCTTTTTTTATAAGCCTTGCAGTCTCATCTTCAGAAGCACACAGCATAATTGCATTTCCGCGGCTCTTTGACATTTTCTGAGTTCCATCAAGCCCCATTATGCTTGGAGTCTTTGAAAGAAGAACTTGTGGAAGAGGAAAAACAGGTTCCCTGTCATGACAGAATTTTTTGTTAAATCTGTTGGCAATCGCACGCGCCATCTCCACATGAGGAAGCTGGTCTTTTCCAGCAGGAACAACGTTTCCCTTGCAGAAAAGAATGTCTACAGCCTGATGAACCGGATAGGTGTACATTCCGGCATTGACATTTGTAAGTCCTGCCGCCTGAATTTCTTCCTTTACAGTAGGATTTCTGCTAAGCTCAGCATTAGAAACAAGAGTAAGGAACGGAATCATCAGCTGATTTGCCTCTGGAATATATGAATGAGGATAAATTATGACATCTTCGCCAGGTTCTATTCCTGCCGCAAGATAATCAATCACAAGCTGTTTTGTATTCTGACTTATTTCCTGGTATGCGTCGTGGTCTGTAAGAACCTGATAGTCCGCAATAAGAATCATAGTTGGAACGCCAAGCTTTGAAAGTCTTACGCGGTTCTGCAGAGAACCAAAATAATGCCCGATGTGAAGCCTTCCTGTCGGCCTGTCGCCTGTAAGAACTCTGTATTTTTTTGGATTTTTTACAATGTCTTCCTCAATTTTTCTGCTTGTTGCAAGCGCAGCCTCGTAAGTCGCGCTGTTAATCGCATCTGCCATCATTTCCTCTTTTTATCATTATAGAAGTGCTGGTTTTTCATTAATTCTGAAACAACCGCTTTTTGGGATTCAAATTTATCATCCTAAAAACTCAAAGATTATACTACTGAAAAAATCAGCATTTAACAAGGCGAAAAAAAAACGCTAGAATAATCCTATGGTTTTATCTGATTTCTACAAATGGCTTGACAATTATCTTAATTTTGAAAAATCACAGACAAAGGGAATTTTCTGGCTTGAATCAATGCGTTTTTTATGCGGAAAACTTTCAAATCCCCAGGACAAAATTCCATGTATCCATGTCGCAGGCTCAAAAGGAAAAGGAAGTTGCTCTGCAATGATTTCCAGCATACTGGAGGAAGCCGGCTATAAATGCGGAGTTTACGAATCTCCCCACATTTCAGATTTCAGGGAAAGAATTGGAACTGCGCACAGTTTTTTTGAAGACAGAATTTATGAAAAATCTGCGGATGAGCTTACTTCGCTCGTCGACTCCATTCCTGTATCTGAACTTCCGGGACAACGGCCGCTTACATGGTTTGAACTGGTCACCGCGTTCGGATTTCTTTGCTTTAAAAATGCAGGGTGCGATTTTGTAGTTTACGAAACTGGTCTTGGAGGCAGGCTTGACTCAACGAATATTGTAAAGCCACTTGCAAGCGTTCTTATGCCGATTGAACTTGAGCATACGGAATTTCTTGGAGATACAGTTGAAAAAATCGCCTCAGAAAAAGCCGGAATAATAAAAAATGGAATTCCGGCGGTAATTGCGCCGCAGAACTATACCGAAGCCGACAGAGTTTTTTCCGAAAAATGCGCGGAAACCGGTTCAAAATGTATATTTGTTCAGGAAAAAATAAAAAAACTTTTATACAGATACAACAAGAACGGAACTATGCGGGTGGAATTTACCCTTGCGGGAATAAATTCCGGCGGCTCAACTTCATGCGGAACAGATGCGGAAACGGAATTTTCATCAGATTTGCGTCTTTTGGGAAAAGTCCAGGCCTTCAACGCGGCGACAGCAGCGGCAGCGGTAAAGACAGCGCTTCCTGAAATTTCAGAAAAAACAATTGAAAAAGGGCTTTCCGCGGCATATTTACCAGGAAGGTTTGAAGTTTCAGAAAATATAGTTTTTGACGGCGCGCATACTGTAAAAAGCATTTCCAGTACGCTTGAAACACTGGATTCAGTTTTTCCGGATAAAAAAGCGCATCTTGTTTTTGCTTGCGCGGGAGACAAGGATATAAAAGACATTGTCCCTCTTTTTAAGGGAAAATTCAGTTCAATAACATTTACAGAGCCGGAAACAGTAAGGCACTGCAATGCGCTAAAATCTGCGGAAATTGCAGAAGAAAACGGAATTTCTGTAAAAATTGAAAAAGATGTTGGACGCGCTATAAAAAACGCAGAAAAGGCTGCCGAAAATAAAGATATAGTTCTTATAGCAGGTTCATTTTACCTTGTTGCGGAAGCAAAAAAAATTCTATCTGGACCAGTTAATTAACAAGAGGAAAAAATGCGCTGTACAAAAGCAATAATATATTCAGAAAATCTAAGGCACAACATTGCCGAGATTAAAAAAAACTTAAAAAAAGGCGTAAAACTATGCTGCGCCGTAAAGGCAAACGGATACGGAAACGATGCCGTAAACAGCGCAAGAATCGCAGAAGAAATGGGCGCGGAATATCTTGCGGTTGCAACTGTGCCCGAAGGAATTCAGCTGCGCAATGCCGGAATAAAAGCAGAACTTCTTCTGCTTTCGCCATGCTGCCCGGAAGAATTTGAAGAGCTTGTAGACAGCAGGATTACGCCGCTCGTCTTTGACTCTGAAATCATCCGGGAACTGAACACGATTGCAGGAGACATGACGGATGAAAAATACCCTGTTTTTCTTGCAGTCGATACAGGAATGGGAAGAATTGGATGTCTTCCGGAAGAAGCCGGAGAAATCGCCGCAGAAATTGACAAATGCCAGTCGTTAAAGCTTGCGGGAATGATAACCCATTTTGCAGAAAGCGACGGAATTTCCAGGAATGCCATAGAATATACAAAAAGACAGTTTGAACAGTTCAAGTCCGCAATTGAAAAGGTTGAAAAAGCCGGAATAAATCCCGGAATACGGACCTGCTCCGCCAGCGCGGCGGGAATCGCATTTCCAGAATACCAGATGGACATGGTTCGTCCCGGAATAATCCTTTACGGATATTACGCAGATGAAATCACAAAAGCCTACCTTGAATCAAAAAAAATAAAACTTGAGCTAAAGCCTGTCATGCAGCTTGAAACAAAAGTCGCGGCGATAAGGCATTTTATTCCGGGGCGCGCGGTTTCTTACGGCTGCACATGGATATGCGAAAATGAAACTGACATCGCGGTTCTGCCGGTTGGCTATGCGGACGGACTTTTACGAAGAAATTCACCGGGCCTGAAAGTTTCAATAAACGGAAAAGCATATCCTGTAGTGGGAAGGATTTGCATGGATCAGTGCATGGTAGACATAGGAAATGGAAACCCTGAAATAAAACGCTGGGACAAAGCCATAATTTTCGGACCTAAGGACAAGGGCTCTCTGTTCGATGCGGACGACATAGCAAGAGCAACAGGCACAATCAGCTATGAAATAATGACGTCAGTCTCAGACCGGGTGGAAAGGATAATTCTTTAACAGGCCGAATTTCGGATTTGCAGGAAAAAACAGAAATCCGATGAAAGCCCGCGTGATTTTGTTCATTTTTATACAGAAATCGCGCTCCGGGCGCATATTTTATTCTTATGCGCAAGTAAAAAAACTCTTTAATTTCCTTTAATTTATTGTGAAATTGAGCATTTTGCTATATAATTACACTCATATTTAAAAAAATGGAGGAGCGCCACTTTTCCGTGGGAAAAAAAAAGATGATAAAAGCAAAAATCACAAAACTAGTATTTATCGGAGCAGGATTTTCAATTCTTGCATCCTGCGCAACAACAAAAGCAGTTGAAGATACTGAACCTGCGGCAATTATAGAGGAAGAGATTCCAGCCGTAGAAAAAATAAGAAAAGAACCTAAGCAAATCTCTGTGCAGAACACATCAAATCAGAAGGAAATCGCTTTCAAGGAACTTGTAGATTCCCTTGAGCTAAAAGTCGTTTCAAAACCTAAGACAGTCTATTCAAACAAAAATTTTGACACTCCGTATGTTGTTTCCGTAACAGGAAACGACGGACCTGTAAAAGACATCGACATAACGGTCTCATATCCTTCGGCAAGAACAAATGACACAATCACGTACAATAACATCCAGCTTAAGACTGATTCAGATGGAAAAATAACGTTCAAGCCGGAAAAAACCGGTTTTGCAGTAAAAGGAGAGGTAACCTTTTACCCTACACCTGTAAGTTCAAATTCAAATATTGTCCAGGCTTCGTACAATGCGGCCGTAAAAGCTCCATATATCGTAAAATCAAGCTACGTGACATATCCGTATGGAATTCTCTACGTATACGACTTCAATGAAAAAGGCCGGCCTACAACAAACAACTTTACACTTCTGCAAAGCCTAAGGAATGCAGGTGTCAGCGTAGGAAATTCACCTGTAAGCGACACCTCTTATTTCAACAAATCAGTTTCTGAGCTTTATGCGGCAAACCGCAATATTGTCGGAAATATGTACAACTTCCTTGTAATCGGTTCTTTCAAATATGCAGAGCCAGCCGTTGAAGACGCAGAAAAGTCAACCGCAACTGTAAAGCTTGCGGCAGACATCACGTGCGTTGACATGAAAAACGGAAATATCATCTACAAAACAGTTCTTGAAGAATCCGCGACAGACAAGACAAAATGGAACGCCGAACAGAAGTGCAGAAAATTACTGGCGGAAAAAGCAACAGACGCAATCATTTATGGTATGTAAGGATATAAAAATGAAATACACAGACACAAGAGACAAATCGGTTTCTACAGATTTCAGAACTGCAGTAATGAGCGGAATGAACTCTAAAACAGGAGGACTGTACATTCCGACAAACATTCCAAAACTTGACAGTTCGTTCATAAACAAGAATCCAGAGCCAAGTTTCAGGGAAATTGCCTTTAATATGGCAAAACCTTTTGTAGAAGGTGAAATTCCAGATGATGACCTTATGGCGATTATCCAGGATGCTTACCCTTTTACTCCAAAAACAGTTCCTGTAGACAAGTCAGCATATATTCTTGAACTATTTCACGGTCCTACCTGCGCTTTTAAGGATTTTGGAGCGCGCTTTATGGCCAGAGTCATGTCTTACTTCAATAGGACTGAAAACGGAACCCTGCATATTCTGGTCGCGACTTCCGGAGACACGGGTTCTGCAGTCGGCTCTGCATTCCACAACGTTCCCGGCCTTGATGTAACAATTCTTTATCCTGAGGGAAAAATTTCAAAGATTCAGGAAAAACAGCTTTCAACCTTTACTGGAAATGTACGGGCGCTCAAGGTAAAGGGCACTTTTGATGACTGTCAGAAACTTGTAAAAACCGCATTTACAGATGCCGAGCTCCGCAAGGAATTCAGGCTTTCTTCCGCAAACTCTATCAATATCTCAAGGCTTCTGCCGCAAAGTTTCTACTATATGTACTCTTCTTTGGTCGTAAGAAACCGTGCGCCGCTTGACACAAAGCTGGAAGATGCTTCAATCGTGTGCATTGTTCCATCCGGCAACTTTGGAAACCTTACCTCAGGTCTTATTGCAAAAGAAATGGGAGCGCCAATCCGTGGATTTGTTGCTGCCACAAACACAAACAGGACAATTCCTGACTGGATTGCCACCGGAGATTATAATGCCAGGGCATCAGTAGAAACTTATGCAAATGCAATGGATGTTGGAGCGCCGTCAAACTACGAAAGAATCAAGGCAATGTATTCTTTAGATGAAGTAAGAAAAATGATGGCTTCCTTCTGGCTTGACAATGCAGGAATAATGGCTTCTATAACTGATTGCAACACACGGACGGGATACACAATTGATCCACACGGAGCAATCGGCTGGAAAGCATGGGATGTAATCAGAAACGGCGGATTCGAAGCCTTGAAGAACGGCGTAAAGAATGACATTTCAAAACCAGGTCTTACTCCAAACCTTCCGGAATGGGCAGATGAAGTAATAAACAAAAATGCCGTGGGAATCATCCTTGAAACAGCACATCCTGCAAAATTCGGTTCAATTGTTACAAAAGCAACCGGACGGGAACCTGCAGTTCCAGAAACACTCCAGGCTGTGATGAACCTTCCGGATATGGCCATTCCAATTGAAAATAACTATGAGACATTTAAGGAATGGCTAAAAGCAAATCTTACCAAATAATTTTGGTTATGTATAAAAAGGGGCTGTCCTAGAAGTTATTAACAGACTTCAAAAAGGGCGGCCTTTTTTATGTT
>OLGE01000058.1_pt1 | contig 118976 bp, 118 predicted proteins | sample 1605151 | NCBI WGS metagenome assembly OLGE01 (sample SAMEA3888912, study PRJEB22519) | human gut metagenome | biome: human gut; feature: human-associated habitat; material: faeces | place: Denmark | collected 2010
AAATATATAAATTATAGTGAAATTTTATTTAAAATATGCATAGAAATTTTGAATGTATAAAAACATAAAAACTCTCTCGATGAACTAAAAGCTCGAACGAGAGAGTTTTCAAAATGTATATTTACGCAAAAATGACACATAACATCAGATTGCTTGTAAAATTTTTCTTAGTTTCTAGTCGATAAAAAATTGCATATAACATTACAATTATTCCCACTCGTTGCCGAAAGGCTAAACTTAACGCATTTTGTTTATAAGGCGTATCGTGTAGTCTTCGCAGTATTTTGATAATCCATATTATCATACCTGTATGACGAGAATTTATCATTTTCTTATCAGATGCGATAAAACCGATGGTTGCAAGAGTAGAATAATCGCAACCGAATTGGTTTTACATTTATATTATACTTGATTTCTTTTTGTTTTGCAAGACGTATTTTAATTTTACGCACACATTTTAAAAAATGTGCTTAAAATTTAATTGATTTTTTTAGTTGTCTCAGGTATAATAAAATCAGCACACAATTACGTATTCGCTGTGTGTGAATTTTATTTAAGGAAGAGGGTGAATAAGTGAATCTTCAAGAGCGAGCAAAAGAAGTGGTTGTAGATAATAATGGCATTGCAAAATCTGCCGACTTTGTTGCTGCCGGAATCAGGGCTGTCGATGTCGTAAACCTGTGTAATACAGGCTTTCTTAATCGTGTACGACACGGATACTATCAGCTTGCCGAACAAGGGGTTTCTTCAGAAGAGCAATTGCTTGCAACACTCATCCCAAAAGGAATAGTTTGTGTCGAATCTGCATTGTTTCACTATGGTTACAGCGACTTTGCACCACGAAAATGGTCAATAGCTGTGCCTCGTTCAATGTCAAGAACAAAGCTAAAAGTTGATTCGCTTGCTATTCAACCTTATTATATGCAACCTGAGTTGTACGAACTTGGGAAAATCACTGATAACTTCAACGGGGTTGAGCTGCCTGTATATGACCGTGAGCGAACAATATGTGATTGTTTCAAATATCGTTCAAGATTAGATAACGAAATTTTCAACAAGGCTATTAACGCTTATGTAAAAGACGACAAAAAGAATCTGAATAATCTTTCTGCTTATTCCCAAAAATTGCGTGTGTATAAAAAAGTTACCGAACTGATGGAGGTGCTGCTCAATGGCTGATATTGCCGCATCTGTGCTTACAAGGCTGAAAAATAAAGCCAAAGAAACCGGCAGAAGTTATCAACTTTGCTTAGCGTTATTTAGAAAAAGGAAATTGTATTTTTATAGGTGGCAAGACATTTGTTGTAAGTTATCAGGAAAATGATTTCTTTTCAAATGATAGTCATAACTTGGCGTTGTATCTGAGAAATTGTGATAAAAGCAAATTAAAGCACTTTTATATTGCTACTTGCTTATTTAAAAGCCTAAGTCATAAATATTCTTGGGGTAACAGTATCAGTAAAACAAAAATCAAGAATGACAAAATTTCTTTACCTATAAAAGACGGCAAACCAAATTATGATGTTATGGAATTACTTATATCCGCAGTTCAAAAGCTTGTTATCAAGGATGTTGTAAAATACAGCGATGCAAAGATTTCTGCTACAAAACAAGTGATACAAGAAAAAGGAGAATTTTAATGCACGAACTTCTAATGGCAGCACTTCCTGTTACCGAAATCACTATAATAAAGCGTGATTTTGATTTGTTGTGCAAATTGATTCCAAATATCACCAATGATGTTCAAACACAAATGATTCCGTATTACGCATTGTTTTGCTACGAAGCGATAACATATCTCAAAAAATACGACCCAACTATTGATATTATACAAACAAGCCAATATTCCATTAAAGATATAAGACAAAAAGCTAAATTCTTTGATTTAAGTGTTAATAAGCTTATTCAAAGCGTAAATAATGTTGATACAATGCAAAACGAATATTTTGTTAATCTTATGAAATATCCGCAGCTTGGATATTGGAATCTTCATACTAATCTTGGAATATACTATGACAATGACAAGCATATTGTCGGAAACACACATTATGCCTACTACATTTTTCAAGATGAAAAATCTATAAGTAAACCTCAAGCGCAAATGAATAATTTGGAATTAGAGGGAAGAGAACTTCAATCATTTGGATATGATATGGGTGTCATAATCGGTAACATTTCTTCAGGATTAAGTGAAACCAGTGATTTTATGGAGTCAGATGTTATTCCAAAAGGTAGGGATTTTTTATATCAAGACTTCAATACCAACAGATGTATCACTAGCGGAAATGAAAAGTATAAATCCGTTCGGTTATTTTTGCTTCATATTTTATCAAGTATTGGGTTCATTCTTTATTGTTTAAAGAAAAAGATTATTCGTGATACCGGATTGTTACTTAGACTTGAGTATATTACCTATCATTATGCTCTAAAAAGAATTGATGGAATTTTAAAATACTGCAATACTAATAATAGCGAAATTTCTGATTGCAATTTAATTAGGATGTTGCAAAGTATAGACTGTTCAAACACTAATAATCTAAGAAACACAAATTTTAGAAACTGTATGATGCATTTTGAATTAAAAGACAAAGATGGTAACGCGCTTATTTCAGAAGAAAAACTAAATCTTGCAGTACCATTCTGTGGTCTTGTGGAAACACAATTTAACCTTCCATACAATGAATATCAAACTCTTATTGAAAAAGAATTAGTTTATTTATATGATGCTATAAATGAATATTTAGGGTTCGACTTGTTGTTAAAATAGCAAAACGGCGGCAGAAAGAAATTTCTGCCGCCGCTGCAATTATACTGTAAAAATAAGTTTTGTATTCACAACCTCTATCGCTCTACTGCAAATGTTATTCATCTTCTGCACCCAGAGCATCATATCGCTTGCCTTGAGTTCTTCGGTTACATTTTCCTTTTCGGCTAAGTCTTTTACCAGCCGGAGAAAAAAGTCTTGCGCCTGCTGTTCAACATTTGCAAGATATGAATTGAGCTTACCGCTTGTCAGCAAATTGTAGTAACGCACCTTATGATTTTGCTTCAAATATCGTTTATGTCTCATTGCCCACACGCCGATGTTGTTCATTTCTTCTTCCGCCGGTAATAAATCGGGCAACATATAGTCGCCCACCTGCGTATAAGTACCGCCTTGCTTTTCAAAAATTGTGTTTGCCATTTTGTTTTACCTCCAAAAATTTATTTATCTTGAGCGTGGATTTTCACGCTTACGACCTTTAATATTTCTTGCCTGTTCAAGTAAATCGTCGATTTGTTTATGCCCGAAAACCTTGCGCAAAAGCTTATAATCCTTGACCTCCGAACGCAAGTTCTCGTTTTCGCTTTTCAGCTTTCTGTTGATTTTCGACAACATTTCGTTCTCACAATAGAGGTTGCCGTTTGTAATGTTTAACCTATGATAACTGTCCCAGCCCTCAAAACAACGAGCCAATGCCGTCTTAACCAATGCTTTTAATTTTTGAATAAGCGGCTCTACAATTTTGGTTTTATATGCTTTTGCGGACATAAAACCTTGCGGCTCGGAGAGCTGATATTCGGGTGCGGTATCGAGCATTTCTTCCACATTTTTTAAGTTTTCCAAACCATCATCATAATTTAACACTCGCTCGGATAACACGTTGAATTCAGTCTGTTTTTCTTCGATTTTAGCACCTAATTGTTCAAGTTCTGCTGTTCTTTCTTGCTTTTTATAATCAAGAACAGACAAATGTTTTTCGTGAGTACCCTTGTGTTCCCACTCAATTCCGTGGCGTTCCATAACAAATGCGAGTGCGGATTTTTCTGCACTTACCCATTGATTCCACTCGGTATCTCCACGAGTTCCGCCTTTGAAACCTTGTGCGGCTAACGCTTGTTTCAGGCTTACTCTCGTATCAAGTCCACGCTTGCTGCCGGTTGTGAACGGAACAAAATCAATGTGCAAATGGGGCGTTGCCTCGTCCATATGCAGATGAGCAGAGAACACTTTTAGGTATGGATTTCGCTCTTGAAATCCACGGTAATACTCATCTAAAACTTGCCGTGCAAGCTGTCCGTTTTCGCTTTCGGCGCTCATATTTTCCTTATCGCCAATCTGCAAAATCAGTTCGTGAAACGGTTTTTCTTGCTTGGAATCTCTGATTTTTTCATAGTAATTTTCTATTCTGCGGTCGGCTCTTGTCTGCTTTTCGTTGTATCTTTTTAGTGCTTCGTCAAACAATTCGTGATAGATTTTCTTCATCGGTTTGTTACAGTAATCAATGTTAAGATGACTACGCTCACCGTCAACATTTTCTGCCTTAAATTTGCGGCTGTTGTGATTGACCGAGCCTTTACCCACCATTGCGCTTATCGTTCTTTGCATAAGTTACACCTCCAATCTCATAAACTTGCTCGTCCTCGGTTCTGTTACTCTTGTCAAGAGTAACGCAAAAGCACTTTTGACAGGCAAGCCCATCAAAAATGCAACCTGCAAGCAGGTTTTGCGCTCCCTGAGAGGCAGGAGTAGCTTAAAGCCACCTGCACCCTGCAAAAACTTTAATGCGTGTCAAACCGTGACGGTGGTGACGATGTTTTCGACCTCGTCATCGTTCTCAGAAAGTTTGTCACGGTCGTCACACATTGTCACGCTGTCCGTATCTTTCCAAAGAGAAATCTTGCGTCCACCGTGGGTGCGGCTTGCTTTGTAATGAATACCATAATCTCGAAGCAAGCGTCCAGAGTTGATACTCAACTTGAGAGATAGTACATTCGGTTTCATATCCGAACCGAGTTTTTCACATAGCTCTGAAGCTGTACCATTCCAACAGTTACCACCCGAAGAAACAAACTCTGAAATTTTTTCAAGCAACGGATCGGGCGGTTCTTCCCAAAGTTCCGTTTCGGACTTTTCAAAATTCCAAATTAGTTTTTCGGCATCTCTCACAAGATGAATTTTCATATCTTGTTGGTCCCTACCGGCAACATCAAGTGTGGCATTATTAGAAGTTCGTTTTTCTTTGCTTAGAACGAACGCTCCGTCGGCGGCTCCCATCAATCCGTTTGTTCCTGAAATCATATCGAAAATATCTTCCGCTTTTTGCTTGCGAGTATGGTGAACAATGAGCATTGTAACATTGTAGCTGTCCGCCAATGATTTGAGCCTTGCTACAATATCATAGTCACTTGCATAGCTGTAATCGGCTCCGCCGGCTTCACGAACACGCTTTAATGTGTCGATAATGATCAAGCCTGTATCTGAATGTTCTTCCATAAAGCCTTTAATTTGTTCGTCCAAGCCTTCGTTTAATGTTTTGCATTGTGTGGCAAAATACAGATTATCTGTTTCCTCAGCTCCAAACATTTGAAACAATCGCTTTTGCAAGCGGGGGTAGTCATCTTCAAGTGCAAAGTAAAGCACAGTTGACTTTCGCACTTTGTAACCCCATAACGGTGTGCCTGTGCTTATGTGATAAGCAAGCTGTGCCATCATAAAACTTTTACCCACCTTTGGAGAGCCTGCAAAAATATAAGTACCTCTTTGTAGCAAACCGTCTATCAACGGTGTTTGAACATTAAAAACCGTATCATACAACTCGCTCATCGAAACTGTTTTAAGATATGACGGACTCATCTGCTTTGAAAATTCTTTTTGCATTTCCTCAAGATAATCATCTAAGCTCTTGCCATCCTCATTAAAATCGGTTATACTATCATTACATACATTTGGTGACTGCTCCGTATCTGCGCCAACAGATACAATCGGAGTGGTCATTTTTTTATTTTCCATTGTTACCATCTCCTTTCAATCCGTTCATTGTGGTAGCGATAAGGTCAATAGTATCAAGAAGTTCCGGCTCAATGCTCCCACCGACATCAATTCGTTGCAATTCATTAAGGATGAATTCCATTTGAGTTTTAAGAGCCTTGTAAACTCTCGGACTCGGTTGAACTACCACCTCACGCTCCATACATTTGCGATAGCAATATTCCTGCTTGGGCAATCCCGAAAGAGCAATTGCTCTGTTCAGCTCTTTTTGTTCTTCGGGAGATACTCTGAAAGCTACGGTAATACTGCGAAAACGATTATACTTATCAACATTTTTGGCTGACATAATATCACACTCCTTTATTCATAAAATTAAGTTTTATTGCCATTTCTTTTTGCTTTGACGGGAACAGATGCGCATAGCGATAAGTAATTTCTATACTCTCGTGTCCCACTCGGTCTGCAATGGCGACTGCCGAAAATCCCATATCAATTAAAAGGCTGATATGACTGTGCCTTAAATCGTGAATACGAATACGCTTTACACCTGCGGCTTTTGAACCTCTGTCCATTTCGCGATGAAGATAGCTTTTCGTTATGTTAAAAATGCGGTCTTTCCTTTTCAGCCCGTACTGCATATTGAAAAACTCCTGCATTTCAGTACAAAGAAAATCCGGCATTTGCACCGTTCGGTTACTTTTCTTTGTTTTCGGTGAAGTAATCATATCTTCACCTTTTATTCGCTGATATGTTTTGCTGATTTTTACCGTTCCTTTTTCAAAATCAAAATCAGCAGGGGTAAGAGCAAGCAATTCTCCCTCACGGATACCTGTCCAATAAAGCATTTGAAAAGCATAATAAGAAATCGGTTTATCCATCATTACTTCGGAGAACTTTTGATATTCTTCCTTTGTCCAAAACAGCATTTCCTTGCGTTCTTCACTACCCATATTTCCGGCTTTTGCGGCGGGATTGCTACGCAAATCATAAAATCTTACCGCATAATTAAATATGGCAGAAAGTTGATTGTGCAGCGTTTTCAGATAGGATGATGAATAGGGCTTATTCTCCTCATTACGATATGCAAGCATTTCATTTTGCCACGCTCGTACATCTTTGGTTGTAATCTCATTGATTTTGTAATTTTCAAAATACGGCAGAATTTTCTGCTGAATAATATTTTCTTTTGTTTGCCAAGTGCTTTCCTTTAATCGTGGCTTTTGCTCTCGGCAATAAATTTCAACAAAGGCGGAAAAGGGCATATCCAAATCTCCCGAATTTTGTTGTCGGAAAGTATGCTCCCACTCCTGCGCCTCTCGTTTGGTATCAAATCCTCGCTTACACTTTGGCTTGCGTTCGCCTTTCCAGTTTGTGTATTGAGTCATCACATACCAAGTTCCGTTATCTTTGTTTTTGTAAGCCGGCATTATACCTCTCTCCTTTCTGCTCCGTAAACTCTTTCATTAAAATACTGTCGGCTGATGCGTCCTGCAACTGTGATATATCCTTTTGCACTCAACTCATCATTGAGCTGTTTTATAACCTTATATGCATAAGATTTCGATACATCCAATTCTTCTGCAACCTCATCGGCTCTGATAAAAGACTTTTCTGTCATAAAAAACACCTCCTTTATAATTGTTTTGGTTATTTATTGTCGGATACTTTCTGACCGCATTCCGATTTGCCCGAGCGGATACACCATTACCGTGATGTATGACGGATATTCAGTTTTTGCAAGCAACTTAACGCTATTTGCTTAACGATTATACTAAACATATTCCGTTATGTCAAGTGGTTTTTGTAAAAATATTAAACTTTTTTGTTTTATGTTGCTTGACATATACTAAACATATATGATATACTGATTGCACATTACATAAGTAAGGAGTGCAATTTTATGGCAATCGGAGAGAGAATAAGATTCTTTCGTAATCTTTGCGGAATGACACAGAAATATTTAGGACAGGTGGTCGGATTTCCTGAAAAGACCGCTGACATTCGTATGGCACAATATGAATCCGGCTCAAGAACACCAAAAATAGATTTAACAAATAAACTTGCAGAGGTTTTCGATATATCTCCGCAGGCTCTTTCTGTTCCCGACATCGACAGCTACATAGGTTTAATGCACACCTTGTTTACATTAGAGGACAGATATGGATTGACAATAGTAAAGACTGAAAACGGTGTTTCAATGTATGCAGACCCTCGCAAGGGAAATGACGCTGCCGAGCTTTCGGAAATGCTTAATGCGTGGGCTGAACAATCCGAGAAATATCATAACGGCGACATTAACCGTGACGAATATGACAAGTGGCGCTACAATTATCCGAAGTATGATGAAGCTTCCGGTTTTGTGAAAGTACCGTCACAGAATCTCAGCGATGCTATGGTTGAAGCGTTTAAGGATAAGTTAAAATAATTGCAAACGACAAAAACCCCGTACTGACTTTAATCCGTCAGTACGGGGTTTAATGTTAATATGGTATTTTTGCGAGCCACAAGATATTACTTTTTACTCACAAACCACTCGATACACACGATAAAGGGTACCGAGTAGAATCTTATCAAAATCTTATCAACGGGCTCTTCGAAAACCTTGAAACCCTTGATATTACTGGGGTTTCAGACTTTTTCAATTTATTCCCACTCCACCGTTCCGGGGGGTTTGGAGGTGATGTCGTAGACGATGCGGTTGACACCATCGACCTCGTTGGTGATGCGGTTGGAGACGGTTGCAAGGATATCATACGGGATTCTTGCCCAGTCTGCGGTCATGAAGTCGTCCGTTGTGACGGCACGGATCGCAATGACATTCTCGTATGTTCTGTGATCGCCCATAACGCCGACCGACTTTGAGCCTGTGTAAACGCAGAAGAACTGGCTGAGGTTTTTCTCATAGCCGTTCTTAGCCATCTCATCTCTGAGAACAAAGTCTGCGTCCTGGAGGATTCTTATCTTTTCGGCTGTGATATCGCCTACAATTCTTACGCCGAGACCCGGACCCGGGAACGGCTGGCGCCATACAAGCTCATGGGGAATTCCGAGCATCTCGCCGACCTTGCGAACCTCGTCCTTAAAAAGATCCTTAAGAGGTTCGATCGTGCCGAGGAACTGTATATCCGACGGCTTTTCAACCATGTTGTGATGAGTTTTGATAACGGCCGTGTTTGCCTTATCCTTGCTCTTGCCCTTACCGGACTCGATTCTGTCGGGATAAATCGTACCCTGTGCGAAAAATCCGTCCTCTGCCTGCTTTCTGACCTCGTCCCAGAATACCTTATAGAATTCCGCACCGATAATTTTTCTCTTCTGCTCGGGGTCAACAACGCCCTTGAGCATCGCAAGGAAGTGGTCGCCGCAGTTTACGCGGACAAAATTCATATCAAAGAGGGAAGTGAAGGTTTGCTCGACAAAATCTCCCTCGTCCTTTCTCATAAGACCCTGATCGACAAAAACGCAGGTGAGCTGCTTGCCGACGGCACGGCTGAGAAGTGCAGCGGCAACGGAGCTGTCAACGCCGCCCGAAAGACCGAGAACGACCTTTTTATCGCCGATCTTTTCACGGAGCTTTTCAACGGTTGTATCAATGAAGCTGTCCATCTTCCAGTCACCTGTGCAGCCGCAGACATTGAAAACAAAGTTTCTGAGCATTTGATTGCCGTACTCGGAATGAGTAACCTCGGGGTGGAACTGAACAGCATAGAGCTTTCTGTCAACGTTCTGCATTGCTGCGCAGGGGCAGTTGTCGGTTTTGGCGATAATCTCAAAGCCCTTCGGAGGCTCGGAGATATAGTCCGTATGGCTCATCCAAACAACACTCTTTTCGGGAACGTTCTCCCAAAGAAGGCTGTCCTTACTCTGCTCAAGCTCAATCTTGCCGTATTCGGAAACAGGAGCGGTTGCAACCTTGCCGTCGCCCATCCATGCGATGAGCTGACATCCGTAGCAGATGCCGAGAATAGGAACGCCGATGTCAAGAATATCTTTTGTATAATGCGGAGATTCCATATCGAAAACAGAGTTCGGACCGCCTGTGAAGATAATTCCCTTGTAGCCGTTTGCCTTGATTGTCTCAAGGTCGGTGGTGTAGGGGAGAATTTCGGCGTAAACGTTGAAATCACGGACTCTGCGGGCGATGAGCTGATTGTACTGTCCGCCGAAGTCGAGGACAAGTATTTTTTCGTTCATTATCTTCGTCCTTTCTAAAAATGATGAGGGGCTGTTGAATTCAGCGCAGACCAAAGAGCAAATTATTTATATAGCATCAATTAAATCAAAGCTATAATCCACATGGTTTATCTTGGCTACTGTATGTGAATTATAGCTTTTTATTTTTGCTCTTTGGTCTGCGCTGAATGCGGCAACACCTTTTTATCGGTATATAATTTCTTCTCTCTTCGGACCGTTGGAAACCATTGTGATCGGTTTGCCGATTTCTTTCTCAATGAAGAGAACATAGTCCTGTGCTTCCTTCGGGAGCTTGTCGAATTCCTTGATGCCTCTTATGTCGCACTTGAAGCCGGGAAGTGTTTCGAAAATCGGTTTTGCTTTCTTGAGCATATGAGTGTTCGGGAAATCCTTAATGATTTTTCCGTCAATCTCGTAGCCTGTGCAAACCTTGATTTCATCAAGATAGCTGAGGCAGTCAAGAGCGGTCAGGCAAACCTGAGTTGCGCCCTGAACCTCAACACCGTAGCGAGTTGCAACGCAGTCAAACCAGCCCATACGACGGGGACGGCCTGTTGTTGCGCCGTATTCGCCGGCATCGCCGCCGTGATTACGCATTTTATCGGCTTCCTCGCCGAAAATCTCGCTGACGAATTCGCCTGCGCCGACTGCCGAGGAATAAGCCTTTGTAACCGTGATGATATCCTTAATCTCATGTGCGGGGATACCTGCGCCTACAGTGCCGTAGCCTGCGAGAGTTGAGGAGGATGTAACCATCGGGTAGATACCGAAATCGGGATCTTTGAGTGAGCCGAGCTGACCCTCAAGAAGAATCTCCTTGCCGTCCTTGATTGCCTGACGTATGAATGCGCCCGTGTCGGCAACATAAGGCTCAATCATGTCCTTGTACTCCATAAGTGTGTTGAAAAGCTCGTCAACATCAAGGAGAGGTTTATGATAAACGTACTTAAGAAGGAGGTTCTTGACCTCGCAAACGCTTGCCAGCTTTTCTTTAAGCTCGTCGGGGTAGAAAAGATCGCAAACCTGGAAACCGATCTTAGCATACTTGTCCGAATAGAACGGAGCGATACCCGATTTTGTCGAGCCGAACTGCTTGTCTGCGAGACGCTCTTCCTCGTATGTGTCGAGAAGAACGTGATAAGGCATCATAATCTGTGCCCTGTCGGAAACAAGAAGCTTGGGCTGAGGAACGCCCTTGGAAGTAACGTCGTTAATTTCCTTAACGAGCTTAGGAATATCAAGAGCTACGCCGTTGCCGATGATGTTTGTAATCTCGGGATGGCATATGCCCGACGGAAGAAGATGCAGAGCAAACTTTCCGTAATCGTTGATAATTGTGTGACCTGCGTTTGCACCGCCCTGGAAACGGATAACGACATCCGCTTTGGAAGCAAACATATCTGTGATTTTACCCTTACCTTCGTCGCCCCAGTTAGCGCCGACAATTGCTCTTACCAATGAAAGCACCTCCAAATGAAATATGGAACTCTCGTTCCAAACATGATAATTATAATATTTTTAAGAAGTAATGTCAATGAGAATAAGGAAGTTTTTCGTGGTAATCGACGGAAAAAGAGGAAAACAGTCGTTCGGGTATGATTGACGGCGGTGACAATTGATGATATAATCAAAGCGGTGATTAAATTGAGCATGAGAAAACAGATAAAATTTAATAACGGACACCTTAAGGTTTTGCAGATTTCCGATTTGCAGGATAATCGCTTCACTTGCGTTGACACACTTCGCTTCATGGAAGCGGCGGTGAAAAAAATAAAGCCCGATCTTATAGTTTTCACGGGCGATCAGCTTGATGTCGTTGACCTTTGGGGCAAAGGAGAGAGGTGCAGAAGGAATGTTGAAAAGGCGATCAACCGCCTTTTCAGCGTCTTTGAAAGCTTTAATATTCCTTTTGTGCTGACCTTCGGCAACCACGACCGTGAAACGGGACTTCCAAACGATGAACAGGCGAAAATCTATGCAAAGATGAAAAATTGCATATGCTTCGATGACCTTAACGACGGCAGACCCGATGCAGGAACGTTTAATGTACCGATCATGTCCTCAGACGGAAGCCGCACGGCGATGAATATTTATGTTTTTGACACAGGTTCAAAAACCAACGGCGTTTACGGCGGCGTCAGAAAGGAACAGCTTGAATGGCTTGACAAAACGAGCCGTGAGGTCAATGCGGATTCAATCGTTTTTCAGCATATTCCGGTTGACGAAATATATGAACTGCTCGAAAAGGTTCCGAAGGGAACGGAGGGTGCCGAGCCTGCCTACGGAAACAGAAAAGGCGAATATTACAGGCGCAGGGACGGCATTAAATTCATGGGTGAGTACGGCGAAACGCCCGCGGCTCTGCCCCGTGAGTGCGGCGAATTTGAACAGCTGAAAAAGCAGGGAGATGTTTTTGCCGTCTATTGCGGCCATGACCATTATGACAGCTTTATCGGAACGGTTGACGGAATTGACCTCGGCTATTGCCCCGGTGCAGGCTATAACACCTATGGCATATATCAAAGAGAGGTCAGAGTTTTTGAATTCGGCGAAAATGACGTAAAGAATTACAAAACCTATACTGTGAGCTACGGAGATGTTTGCAATAAGCCGCTCGCCGAACCTGTCAAAACCTATATTTTCAGCATTGCACCGTGCTGCACTCCGCAGCTGCCAATGTTTGCGGTCAAGGTTTTTGCATTGCTTGCCGCAATTGCCGTGCTGTTTGTTCTGCTGGCAAAGGTCATCGGATCGAAAATCGTAATCGGAATACTATTGGCGTTGCTTGCCGTTTCTGTAATATATTTCGGCGGAGCGATAATTTATAATATTATTACAAGAAAAAAGCTGATTGAGAGGTATCGAAATGAACGAGGTAATTAAAGCAATTCTTGAAAGACAGACGATAAGATCATATAAAAAAGAGCAGATAACGGACGAGCAGCTCGACCTGCTCATGCAGGCGGCAAAGAAGGCGCCGAGCGGAAGAAATATGCAGCCCTGCCATGTCCGGTTTATTCAAAACAAGGAAATGCTTGACCAAATGAACACCGATTTTAAGGAGCTTGTCGGCTACGATACACCTGCCTACACCCGTTGGGATGTGAATCCCGTTTACCACAATGCTCCGACATTTGCGGTTCTTTTCGCAGAGAATGAGAGCTATATGGACGGCGGAATTATGTGTGAAAATATCTGCATTGCAGCACAGGGTCTCGGACTCGGAACATGTATAATCGCAAGCGTAGGTGCACTCTTTGCTGACGGAAATGCCGAGGGTAACAAGTGGAAAAGGGCATGGGATATTCCGGAAAACTATAAATTTCTTATCGCCGTAGCAATAGGATATCCCGATGAGAAGCCCGAGGAAAAGCCGCGCTTCGACGACCGTATAAAGGTAATAAGATGAAATATTCGATAGACAGAATTGAAGAAAACATCGCCGTTTGCGAGGGCGACGACGGCGACGTTCTGAAGCTGAAGCTTGACGAGCTGCCAAAGGGAACCCGTGAGGGAGACATAATAGAGAAAACAGAAAACGGCTTTATAATTGACGCCGACGAAACACAACTTCGCCGCAAAAAAATGGCGGAAATGCAAAGAAATATATTCGGAAAGAAAAGAAAATGAACTCTAAAAGGGTGATTTTATGAAAAAACTGGAATGCCATCTTTCCTTCGACAATACATGCTGCTGGATGTGGACGCTGTCGTCTATATTTGTCGGCTTTAAGATCTTGGAGGAAAAAGGACTTTTGAAGGTTAAATCCGTCTCGATGGACAGAAATTTTCGTGCCGACGGACGCTATCCCGACCGTATGATAGTTGAACTGAAGGCAGACGGAAAAACAATTGCCTATGATATGTCCGACGGATATCAGAGCATCAATATTCCCGAACTGTTCGATTCTCAGCTGGACAGGCTTGATTATTATTTTAAATCGAGCTATGATCCGAATTTTGCCGAAAAGCTCAGGAATCACGATAAATTTCTTCCTCTCGGAATAGCTTACGAATGTTCATGTGACGGAAACTATTTTGAAAAAGCAAATATTAACGATGCGCTGAAAAATCACAGATATAAAGAGTTCGTTTTTCAGATATTGACAAAATCCAAAAGGCAAAGGCTGTTGAACTACAAAAACTTTGAAGGCAATGAGCACTTTGATAACTATAAAATCCTTTTTTGGTCACGGCTTTGGAATGTGCATACGACGCCGGAAGAAATTTTAAAGGTGTATTCTGAGCTTGATTATGATAGGGCAAAGGAAAAGGCAGAGACCCAGAACCGAATGTTTGAGGATGTCAACAGGCAAAGAATTCAATGCGTGCAGGTTCTCAAAAAGGAATTCGGCTCGCGCTTTGTCGGTGGACTGAGTGACAGTGAGGAAAGCCGCAGTCTTGCCCCTGAACTGATTACTCACGATCCTGCTATAGAGACGAGGGGGGAATACCTCGCTTCATTAAAAAAGAACTACATAAATGTTTTATCAAAGGGCTTGCACGGCTGTATAGGTGCGAGATACGGAGAGACATTTGCTGCGGGCAGAGCATTTATGACGGATCCGCTTGTGTATGCGCCGGCAGGAAACCCGCAAAAGGATATCAATTATCTTGAATATACCGATGCGTATTCATTGGCAGAAAACATGAATCGACTTATTACCGATGTTGACAGAATACATGAAATCGAAAACGCAAATAATGAGTATTACAATAATTATGTCAGACCTGATTCAAGAATACTGAACACGCTGAAAATTGCTTTCCCTGAATATTTTTAAAAAGAACAGAACCGCAGATTTTTGAGATGCTGCGGTTCTGCCGTTTTTTTATTTTAATTTAACTGCAATATATTCATCCGTTTCAACGATGCAGTCTTTGCTCGGGTAGGGGGCGATATCAGAATACTTTTTGTGAGCTTCATCATACTGCGCTCTTGTGCAATGCTTAAAGCTGACGCCGATATAATTGCAGAATTTGTAAAGTTCGTCCTCGGGCTTGTCTCTGTCAAATGAGTTTCTTATGCTCCAGTCCAGATAGGATCTTCCGATATAATCATATTTTCGTTTTGCTTTATCGGCAGAATTGCCGGATGCCAAACGGTTTATGAGTTTGCCCAACGGAGATGAATCGGAAACGGAGGTTAAGTCTGTTATGTGATCCGACATGTTATAGCCGCCGATAAATACAACAGGCTTATTTGTATCGCAGTTTTCACTTATTCGGCTGTTCACTGTCAAAATAACGTTTTTTTCTTCCGTAAATCGCTGATTGTTTATCCAGTATGATTTGTTTAAAGCGCCGATTTGAATAATCAGTGTGAAAACAAATAAAGCGGCAAAGGCTTTCTTAGCGAGGCTTTTGCCTGATTGAACATTAAGACAAAGAAGAAAAGCCGTAAAAGCAACAAAGAACGGCATTCCCTGTTCGGTTCTGTATTCTGCGCCGCCGCCTCTGAAAAGTGTCATAGCAAAAACAGGGAGAATCCCGCCGAGAAAAAGAAGAAAACTCGAAAAGTTTTTTGTCTTTTTTATGTTGACAATGAATAAAATAATGAATATTATTCCTGCCGCAAACAATACAGTAAAGGCGGGATTGCAGAATACTTTAAGCCCCCAATAGGCAATATATGAACGGATAAGATTTTTAACAGCTTTTATTGATGCTGTCCAAAAGCTTTGAGTTCTTGCAAAAGAATTGACTTCAATTGAGAAGATTTTTATGAGCGCCTTTGTGATAACAGTCTCAAACACAACACCGAGTACAAGAACTGCGGCATGAAAAATTCCTTTTGAAATAACCTCTCCCGTTTTTATTCCGTTTTCAGTGCGTTCTTTAAGTATAAAAACTGCAAATACCGTGCCGATATAGGGCAGAATCATGCATTCATACCAGGAAAAAACAAACATCATCAGCACAGTCGGCAGAATAAGGCAGCGCCATATATCGCTGTATTTAATCGAAAAATACAATGCAAGCGACAGCAGAACCGTACAGCCTCCGACCGTCAGTATTGCTCCGTTATAAATAAAATACTCCGCCAGAAGAGGGAATGAAATATATATGCAGGAAAAAACAATAGACGGAACGATGCTTCTGTATTCCGTGAAACCGTCAAAAATTGCGAGCATTATAAGCGTTCCGAGAATAAAGCAAACGAGTCCGAGCAACGGCTCAAACCAAACAGGGCAGTCCCATAAATTGAGCACTCTTTCGACAATCGTTGCCGTAAACCTTCCCTGACCGAAAAGCATACCGCTGTAATATCGGTCATATGAAAGCCAGTCGATTGACGGCGAAGGGTTGGTAAGATAAAAGCCGTATGCTCCGAGAGCGGTCAACGCAACCGCTATCAGATAAAAAGGATTGGTTATTCGTTTGCATATCGACTCTTTGAGATCAAGATTTTGATTTGTAAGCTTATGTTTAATCATTTTTATTTTCCCCGTTATTATTAAAGTTTATTCTTTCTTCCTCAATAACAAGCGGCCGATTCATAACCCTTGTGTTTATATTGAGAACATATTCTCCGAGAAGTCCGATAAAGAATAGCTGAACGCTTCCGAGAAAGCACATGCCGATAAGCACGGGTGCCATGCCCATCGGGAAGTTATCCCACATGATAAGCTTGAGAATGAGATAAATTATTCCGACAATGAAGCTTATCGCACCTACTCCTACGCCGAAAAATGTTGCGAGCCTGAGGCCGATTTTGGTGTAAGAGGTGAAGCTGAGCATCGCCGCATCATAAAGCGTGTAAAAATTATTATGTGTCTTTCCCGCTCTGCGCTTTGCCTGCTCATAAGGAATATCCTTGCGCCTGTAGCCGAGCTCCGCAACAATTCCTCTGAGGAAAGGCGTGGGATCCTTGAGATTTCTGAGAACCTCAATAAATGACTTGTCATAAAGACCGAAGCCGGTAAAGTGTTCAATCTGCTCAACGTCGCTCATTTTCTTGATGAGTTTATAATAGCAGGTACGCAAAAATCTGATGATTTTATTTTCCTTGCTCGTTGTTTTAATGGCGCAGACAATTTTATAGCCGTTCTCCCATTCGTGAACAAGCTTCGGAATCATTTCGATCGGGTCCTGAAAATCGCAGCACATACAAATTGTGCAGTCGCCTGTTGTTTGCAGCATTCCGTAATAAGGTGAATTGAATTGGCCGAAGTTTTTGGCATTGAAAATTGCCTTGATCTTCGGATTGTTTTTGCAAATTTCACGTAGGAGCGGACGTGTGTTGTCCTTTGAATCATTGTCAATAAAGAGAATTTCATAGTCATATTCGGGAAGACTTTTTCCTAATTCATTTATGACAGCCTCACTTATCGGAACAACGTTTTCTTCCTCGTTATAGCACGGAATCATAATGCTGATTTTTTTCATATTCAAGACCTCAATCCAAAAATTCTTTTATTCCTGCTTCAAAGCTTATTTCGGGAACAAATCCCGTGTCCTTTGTCAGCTCGGAAATATCTGCCTGTAAAAACATGACCTGATTGCGAGAGTACGGTATTGCACCGAAGTCAATTTCCGACCGGCTGCCGCAGAGCTCATGTATTTTTTCTATATATTCCCTCAGCGGTTTGGCTTTGCCGCTTCCGAGACAGTAGATTTTTTCATTGTGTTCACTGTCACAGCCGACGAGATAAAACGCGTTTGCGGCATCCCTTGCACTCAGAAAATCCCAGAGCTGTTCGCCCTTGCTGAATTCGGCCTTTTCATTGGCGGTGAATTTATTTATTGCCGATTTTATTACGGAGTTCTCCGGATCGTACTTCCCGTAAACGCTGAGAATTCTCACCCATGTGTGATTTATGCCGAGCTTGCGGCATTTTAGCCTGCTGAGCTGACCTGCGGCAAGCTTAGCCATGCCGTAGCCCGTAAAAGGAAATGCCGGTGTTTCGGGGGTCAGCGACTTATCGCAAAGACCGTATTCCGCCTGCGAACCTGCGCCGATAAATTTTCGGCAGCCCAATTTTTTTGCCAGCTCAACGGCATCAAGGGTGTATTCAATATTTTTAAGCTGAAGGTCGGCGTCGTCTCTTGCCGTTCCCGTGGTGCCCGCCCAAGCGAGGTGGTAGAAAACATCAAAATCATTTTCTTCGGGAATAAAGCTTTTCATTTCGTCAAGAGAACAGCAGACTTTTTTTATGAGTCTGTTGTCGGGAATATCGTCAACTCTTTTTGAACCTCTGTGGCAGAGCACGGTGATCTCGACGTTTTCGGCGATGAGCTTGTCGATTATTGCTCGGCCGACCGAGCCTGTTGCACCTGTTATTACGGCTTTTTTCATAATATCACTCTTTTATCAGCGGAATGTACATGTTCTGAGCCAGCTCATCTCTGTCAAGGAACGGAGCAAGATCCTCAAGCGGAGGACTGACAAGCGTTCCGTCGGGGAGACGTTTAGTGCTGCTCTTAGGCTCCCAAACCTGCTTTGTATCCGTGAAGATTTCGCAGAAAGCATAGCCGTCGGTTGCAAGAGTCTTTTTGACCGCGTCCTGCATTTCGGCATTACTGCTTGCCGAAAAATACGGGAATCCGAAGGCCTTGGCTATATTCTCAAATTTCGGGAAGGAAAGATCGCCGCTCTCCGGACCGATGCCTACCTTAGTATGCTCTTTGAACAGGTTGTTTTGAGTTATTCTGATACTGTGGTAGCCGCTGTTGTTAATAAGGAAAAGCTTGATCGGCAGCTTATTTGTTACTATTGTCTGGAGCTCCTGAAGATTCATCATTATGCTGCCGTCACCCTCGAGGCAAATCGTGTTCTGCTTTTTGCCCGAAACGCAGAGACCGACAGCCGCCGGCAGACCGTAGCCCATGCTTGCGATTGCGCTGTTGATGATGAATCGTGAGCCGTGCTTGATTGTCCAGCACTGATGGCCGGCAACGCAGCAAGCGCCGTTGCTGACCGCCGTAAGCGAATTTTCGGGAAGCTGATCGGCAAGATATTTTATGAAAGCATAAACATTTGCCGTTGTGCCGTTCTCCTCCTTATGACGCGGGAGCACGACCGGATATTTTTCTTTCCATTCAAGACACTGTCTGCGCCAATCGTTTCCGCCGAAAACGGGAGCATTTTCATCACTTACATTTCTGATAACGGCTTCGAGAAAATCCTTTGCGTCCGCCCAAACAGGCATATCAACATGAATGGTCGGTTTTTTCATCTCAGCCTTGTCAATGTCAACCATGATTACCTCGGCGGCTCTTGCCCATGTGCCGTAGTCATAGCCGACCTGACGTATGCTGATTCTTGTGCCAACCGTGAGAAGAAGATCGGAATTTTGAACGGCAAAGTTTCCCGGGCGGTCGCCCATGTTGCCGCCCCTGCCGCAATAGAGAGGGTCTTTATCCTCTATAACGTCAATGCTGTTCCAGTATGTTACGACGGGAACGCCGAGAAGCTTTGAAGCTTTTTTGAAAGTTTCATATCCGCCCGAAAGACGTATTCCGCCGCCGGCATAAATAACCGGGCGCTTGGCATTTTTTATTTTTCGGAGAATTATTTTAATTGTATTGTCATCGATCTTGGGCGGAAGCTCACCGTCGTCATCTGTCGGGTCATAGCCCTTGAGGTCATCCGTTTCAATATAACTGCCCTGATAATTAACGGGTATATCAAGCCAAACGGGACCCGGTCTGCCCGTTGTGGCGAGATGCCATGCCTTTTCAAGCATATAACGTATATCGTTGATATCCTCAAGCATGGCGGAGTATTTGCACATGCAGGAGATAGCTTTTGTGATATCAAATTCCTGGTCACCGACAGCTCTGAGAGGGAGTCCCTCGGTGAACTGCTCGGCATATCGTGCCGTTGTGGTGTATTTAACCTGACCGCTGACGACAAACATAGGAATCGAATCGAGCCATCCGCCGACAACGCCGGTAATTGCGTTTGTGCCGCCGGGACCTGTAGTAACGCAGAGAGCGGCAATTTTGTTATTGAGTCTGGCATAGGCTTCTGCCGCAATTGCGCTTGCCTGCTCATGGTGATTATAGGTGCAATGAATTCTGTCGTTATGACCGAATGCGTCGTTGAGGTGCATTGCACCGCCGCCGACAACAGTAAAGCAGTCGGTTACGCCGCGGTCGGCAAGAAAATTTGCAATATAGTCAGCAAGTCTGATTTTCATTTTTTTCATCCTTTGTCGGTTTTGATTTAAAAGCCCAAAATTTGTTCATGACAAAATTGAGCGGAATTGTTATAACGAGCGCGCCGAGGCTTGCAATGAAGAACGGAACGCTGATTTTTGTAAGTAGAATTTTTATTATCGGCGAAAGTATCAAGCCTGTAATACCGTAGCAGGCAAAGGTCTTGAAATAAGTTTTGAAATGCTCGGAAAAGCTCTTTTTGCCTGAGCCGAAAACATATCTGTTGTTCCAAAAATACGAGTTTGAAACGCTGACAACAAAAGCAATGATAGTCGTTATAACGATTTTAACATTGTTGCCGTCGGTAGATATGCCGAGAAGCGCAAGAAGATTTAAAATGCCGATAAATTTTGTGTTCTTGAAAAGAACGTAGTAGCAAAGCATTTCAATGCCGTAGGAAATCGCGGTGTTAGACACGCCGACAAGCCCGAATTTTATAAACTGTATCAGCGAGCTAAGCTTTTCGTTCTGCAAAAGAGCTTTGATTTTATTCATTTTTGAGCGCCTCGATGACAGTCTTTGCCATATATATGAGCTTTTCGTCCGTCATGCCGGGATAAACGCCGATCCAAAAGGAATCATTCATGATTCTGTCGGTGTTTTCGAGCGTACCGACAACACGGTAGCCCTTGCCGCTTGCACGCATCTCGTCAAAGCAGGGATGCTTTATAAGATTGCCGGCGAACAGCATTCTTGTCTGAACGCCCTTACTCTCAACGTATTGAACGAGCTTGTTCCTGTCAACACCGTCCCTGCAGGTGATGAAGAATCCGAACCAGCTCGGGTCGGAATTCTCATTCGCCTCCGGAAGCATGAGCTTATCGGAAACGCACTCAAGAGCATCGTGAAGTACCTTGAAATTGTGCTTTCTCTTTTCGACGAAGCTCGGAAACTTCTTCAACTGAGCGCAGCCGACAGCCGCCTGCATATCCGTGGCTTTAAGATTGTAGCCGAAGTGGGAGTAAACATATTTATGGTCGTAGCCGAGCGGAAGCTCGCCGTACTGTCTGTCAAATCGGTGACCGCAGAGGTTATCCTGACCGGGCTCGCACATACAGTCACGTCCCCAGTCACGCATAGAGCGGATAATCTTGTGAAGAAGCGGATTGTTTGTATAAACTGCGCCGCCTTCGCCCATTGTCATATGGTGCGGCGGATAGAAGCTGCTTGTGCCGATATCTCCGATTGTGCCCGTAGATTTCGTCTCTCCGTCAATTGTATAGGTCGAGCCGAGCGAATCGCAGTTATCTTCAACAAGCCAAAGGTTATGCCTGTCACAGAAAGCCTTGACAGACTTGAGGTCAAACGGATTGCCGAGCGTATGTGCAACCATGACGGCCTTTGTCTTATCTGAATATGCTTTTTCGAGCATGGAAACGTCAATGTCTGCATTCGGAAGCTTTACATCAACAAAAACGGGAATTGCGCCGAACTGAATCATCGGTGTAACAGTCGTCGGGAAGCCTGCCGCAACGGTGATTACCTCATCGCCGGGTTTGATCGCTCTTTCTTTGAGGAGGGGAGAGGTGAGCGTCATAAACGCAACAAGGTTTGCGCTTGAGCCCGAATTGACGAGCGAACAAAACTTTATGCCGAGATATTTGCTGAAATCGCTCTCAAACTGCTTTGTATATCTTCCTGCTGTGAGCCAAAATTCAAGCGCGCTGTCAACAAGGTTCACCATTTCCTCAGAGTCGTAAACTCTTGAAGCGTAAGGGATTCGCTGTCCCTCTCTGAATTCGGTTGGAACATTGTGAAATTTGTCACAGTATTCCCTTACCTTTTCGAGTATTTCATCATGTAACTGTTCTTTTTCGTTCATTGCGATTTCTCCGTTCAAATATTAAAAAATTCTTTTATCTGTTTGGCGGTATATATCGTCATGTCCTCATTGCCGACATATGCCTTTGTCCATTCAACGGCTTTTTCAACAGCCTGACGTGCCGTCCATCTCGGTTTCCAGCCGAAAACAGATTTGACCTTTGAACAGTCAAGCTTGAGGAAATTTGCCTCGTGCGGTCCGTCCTTATGCTCAGCAACGAAGCTCTGTCCGCCGCCCCAAGCGTCGCAGAAGCAGCCTGCCAGCTCGCCCGTTGTGAGACAGTCGGACTCATTAGGGCCGACATTGTACCAATCGGCAACGCTTGCGTCCTCATACTGCGCCGCAGCTATCATCAAGTAAACATAGAGCGGTTCAAGCACATGCTGATAGGGACGAATGGAGTTCGGATTTCGCACCTTAATATCCTCGCCTTTAATTGCCGCCCTTACGCAGTCGGGGATAATTCTGTTTGCCGCAAAGTCGCCGCCGCCTATAACATTGCCTGCTCTTGCGGTGGAAATTCTTACACGATTATCTGCAAAGAATGAGCTTTTGTAGCTGTGGGTTACAAGCTCGGAGCAGGATTTTGAGTTTGAATACGGATCAAAGCCGTCAAGAGGCTCATTCTCACGGAAGCCCCAAATAGTTTCATCGTTTTTATAAACTTTATCGGTCGTAACGTTGAGAAACGATTTGACCGAATTTCCCGTTCTTATACATTCGAGAATGTTGACCGTGCCCATTACATTGGTTTCATAAGTATATTTCGGATTGTTGTAGGATTCGAGGACAATCGGCTGAGCTGCAAGATGTAAAACAATCTCGGGCTGAATCTCGTCAAAAACATTTTTGAGATTCTCAAAGTCTCTGATATCGCCGATTACGGAATTCATTCTTCCTCCGAGACCCGTAATCTCAAACATGCTCGGGTTCGTCGGCGGTTCAAGCGAATAGCCTGTTATATCGGCACCCGCAAGCAGGAGAATGTTGCAAAGCCACGTTCCCTTGAAGCCCGTGTGGCCTGTAACGAGAACCTTTTTACCTTTATAAAACGTAAGATCAAGCATAATAATTACTCCGTTAAGTTATCTTTATTACCAGATTTTCCACGGTGCGGTGGAGTCTGCCCACATTTTTTCAAGCTGCTGCTTTTCTCTGAGGGTGTCCATCGGTTTCCAGAAGCCGTCATGCATATAAGCGTCAAGCTGACCGAGAGAAGCGCAGGTTTCAAGCGGCTTTTTTTCAAAAACAGTCTCGTCTCCGTCGATAAAATCGAAAATTTTCGGCTCAAGTACCATAAAACCGGCATTGATGCGTCCTCCGTCGTTATCGCTTTTTTCACGGAAGGAAGAAATCTTATTGTCTTTTTCAATATCAAGCACACCGAAGCGCTGACCGATATTAACGGCGGTCAGTGTTGCAATGTGTCCGTTATCCTTATGAAATTTAACAAGGTCGTCAATATTGATGTCTGCAACGCCGTCACCGTAGGTCAGCATGAAAGGCTCGTCGCCTATATATTTCTGAACTCTCTTAACTCTGCCGCCTGTCATTGTGTTAAGACCCGTATCAACTAGCGTAACCTTCCATGGCTCATTCTCGTTTGAATGAACAATCATTTTGCCGTTATCGGTAAAGTCGAAGGTAATATCACTCCTGTAAAGGAAATAATCGGCAAAATATTCCTTGATAACATGCTGCTTATAGCCGCAGCAGATAACAAAATCATTATAGCCGTAAGATGAGTAGATTTTCATTATATGCCAAAGGATCGGCATACCGCCTATCTCAACCATAGGTTTAGGAATAAGATGACTCTCCTCACTTATTCTGGTTCCGAATCCGCCCGCAAGAATAACCGTTTTCATAAAATCGCCGCCTTTTCATTATTTTTAAATACAAACTCCCAGTATAAAATACCTATATTACTATATCACACGCAACGGTTAAAATCAAGAATTTAATACTGTTTACACGCTTTGATTTGAACAAAAAACTATCTTATGCGCTTTATGTCCAAAATAGGAAGCACGTTTTTTTGCACATTTCACAAAAATAAAAAATCTGAGGGAAATCTATTGACATTTGCTCGTGTTTGGTTTATCCTATGGTCGTAGGGTAAACGATTACCCAAGCCAAACGAAATGGAGAGTATATGGACGGTAAAAGCATTTCGATGGTCGATATAGCCCGAATGTCGGGAGTTTCGATCGCCACGGTCTCAAGAGTCCTTAATAAGAACGGACGGTATTCCGCCGAGACCGAAAAAAAAGTAATGGCAGTCGTCGAGAAGTACAATTACGCCATAAATCCCAACGCACAGGGATTAAGAACCAACAGGACAAAAACTATCGGAGTTATAATTCCCGATATCACAAACGAATATTTCTCACAGATAGTAAGGTCGGTTGAAAGCACGGTTATCCCGATGGGATATAACGTATTTGTCTGCGACAGTGATGAGAATGTTGATTATGAATCTCATCATATTGCGTCACTCCAGTCAAAGGGTGTTGAAGGTATAATTTATTTCAGCGTAAGAAAACCGGGCGACGAAGTTTCAAAGGAATTTACGGTTCCCGTTGTTTACATTGACAGACGCCCGGGTGTTGAATTTAACTTCGTTTCTTCCGACAACGAAACGGGCGGCTTCCTCGCAACGGAGGAGCTTATCAAAAAGGGCTGCCGAAAGATAGTTCTTATTCATGATGTCAACTCTTACTCAACGGTTAACAAACGTAAGCAGGGCTACCTCAGAGCACAAAAGCAATACGGCGTTGAGATTGACGACAGCAGAATGGTTCCTTGCAGAGTTTCCTATCCCGATGCGAGGAACACGGTAAAAAAACTTATCGCCGACGGCGTAGACTTTGACGGAGTTTTCTGCACAACGGATTCTATGGCACTCGGAGCACTGAGAGGCCTCAAAGAGTGCGGAAAAAGAGTTCCCGAGGACGTGAAGCTGGTAGGCTTTGACGGTATAACACATACCGAGATTTCAGATCCGCCGATAACAACGGTCATTCAGGACACAGACCAGCTCGGTAAAAGATCGGTTGAGGTTTTGATGGATCTTATCAATAACAACACGGGTAAGATTCACGAATACACAATTCCCGTTAAGCTTTCTGTTAGAGGAAGCACGGACTGATTAAATAATTTAAGAAAGGGTTCAGCCCTTTTTTAAACAGCTGTTGAGTAAACCTTTACTCAACGATATATACAAATTATTTCCACATAATATATTTCGTAAAGCAGCATTGAGAAAGGAAGGATACCATGAGTACTCTCGTTGAAATGAAAGGGGTAGTCAAAAAGTTCCCCGGAGTTACAGCGCTGAAGGATATTTCCTTCGATATCCAAGCGGGCGAAGTACACGTCCTGCTCGGAGAGAACGGAGCCGGTAAATCGACCCTGATGAAAATTCTTTCGGGCGTTTACCAGCCGACCGAGGGAAAAATAATCATCGGCGGTAAGGAATTCAGCAAGCTCACGCCGAAGGACTCCTATGATAACGGAATCAGCGTTATCTACCAGGAATTGAGCGTTATCAATGAACTTTCGATTCAGGAAAATCTTTTTGTCGGAAAGCTTCCGATGAAAAAGATAGGACTTGCATCGGTCGTTGATTACGGCGAAATGAACAGGAAAGCGAAAGAGCTTCTGGCAAAGATCGGTCTTAACAGAGACCCGAAAACGTTGGTCGAGGATATCAGCGTTTCGGAAAAGCAGCAGGTCGAAATTGCAAAGGCGCTGGCATCCGACAGTAAGGTAATCGTCATGGACGAGCCTACGGCCTCTCTGACAAACAAAGAGGTTGAGCATCTTTTTGACGTTGTCAGAGCACTGAAAAAGGAAGGCAAAGGAATTGTATTTATCTCGCATAAGCTTGCCGAAATTAAAGAAATCGGAGACAGAGTTTCGGTTCTTAAGGACGGTGCTTATGTCGGAACAAAGCAGGTAAGCGATGTTTCGGTTGACGATCTTGTAACGATGATGGTCGGCAGAACGGTTCAAAACACCTACCAGCACGAGGACGCTCCGGATAATTACGACGGCGAGGAGGTAATCTTCGAGGTCAAGAATCTTTCCCGTAAGGACGGAAAGGTAAAGGACGTTTCGTTCAAGCTTCATAAGGGCGAAATAGTCGGTTTTTCCGGACTCGTCGGATCGGGCCGAAGCGAAATGATGAACTCGATCTTCGGTGCCGAACCGAAATCGTCGGGCGAGGTTTTCATAGGCGGCAAGAAGGTCAACATCAAAAGCCCATATTCGGCAATAAAGCACGGACTTGCGATGGTTACGGAAAACAGACGTGAGACCGGATTCTTCCACAACTTTGATATCAAGCAGAATATTTCGATTCTGCCGTTTATAAAAGCGTCAAGTCTCGGCGGTGCCGGCGGACTGATAAGCAGCAAATTTGAAAAAGAATGTGCCGAAGCTCAGAAAAAGAGCCTTAATATCAAATGTTATTCCGTAGATCAGGGTATCACGGAGCTTTCGGGCGGTAATCAGCAGAAGGTAATCCTCGGCAAATGGGTAGCCGCCGATTCACAGATAATTATTTTTGACGAGCCCACAAAGGGTATTGATATCGGCAGTAAGAGTGAAATTTACACCCTTATGCGTAGGCTTGCCGACGAGGGCAAGGGAGTCCTTGTTGTTTCGTCGGAGCTGCCGGAGCTTCTCGCGGTTTGCGACACGATCCATGTTTTCAGAGAGGGTCAAATAGTTAAAACCTTCCCGCACAGAGAAGCAACAGAAGAAAATATCATCAAAGCGTCTACGGCGGATATCGCCTGAATTAGGAAAGGAACGTGAATACCATGTCTGAAAAAATAAAGCAGGTTAAACCTAAGGAAAAACTCACTTTTAATATGATCTGGCAGAAGTACGGAACATTCGGGATTCTTGTAATCTTGCTTGTAATTCTTGCAATTATGAGACCCGGAACCTTCTTCTCCACAGCAACGATAACACAGATTCTTTCACAGAGTTCGGTTAACATTCTTATTGCGATGGGCGAGTTCTTCGCAATCCTTATCGCAGGTATCGACCTTTCGGTCGGCTCGGTTGTTGCCCTGACCGGTATGGTCTCGGCTCAGATGATGGTCGCAGGCATCAATCCGCTGATTGCAGTTTTGCTCGGCATAATCTTCGGCGGCTTACTCGGCTTCATCAACGGACTTCTTATCAACGTAACCGGACTTCATCCGTTCATCATCACGCTCGGTACGCAATCAATTTTCAGAGGCGTAACACTTATCATCTCAAACTCAAGCGCAGTTTTCGGTTTCCCGAAATCATTCACAAACATTATTTCTTACAAAGTATTTGACCTTCTCCCAATCGTTGCGATAATCGCAATCGTTGTAGCGCTTTTCCTCTCGTTCCTAACAAGGAAAACAAAGGTCGGCAGAAACATTTACGCACTCGGCGGCAACAAAGAATCGGCTTGGTACTCGGGTATCAACGTTAACATGCACACGCTTATCGTATTCATTATCTCGGGTATTTGCGCAGGTATCGCAGGTATCGTCCTTCTCGGACGTGTCGGTTCTGCTGAGCCGGCAGCCGCAACAGGATTTGAAACTTACGCAATCGCAGCTTCAATCATCGGCGGAACAAGCTTCTTCGGCGGTAAAGGTAAGATCTTCGGCGTTGTAATGGGCGGTCTCATCATCGGCGTTATCAACTACGGTCTTAACATTCTCGCAGTTCCGAGCGTTTGGCAGCAGGTTGTTATGGGCTTGCTCATCATCGGTTCCGTTGCACTCGACAGATTCGTAGCTCGCAAGAAATAATCTAACCGCAAAGAGGTGCTTTTTATGAAACCAATGTTTAATCCGTCGCTTATGTGCATGGATCTCCTTGATATAAAAAATCAGACGGAGATCCTCAACGAAAGATGCGACCTCTATCATGTGGATATAATGGACGGTCACTTCGTCAAGAACATTACTCTTTCACCTGATTTTGTAAAAGCTTTCTCAACTATAGCAAAGAAACCTATTGATTGTCACTTGATGGTTACAACACCCGATGATTACATCGAAAATCTCGCTAAGGCAGGGGCAGGCTATATCTGTCCCCATGCCGAAACGATAGTCAACGACGCTTTCAGAATCATGAACAAGATTGAGTCGCTCGGCTGCAAAAAGGGAGTTGTGCTCAGTCCGTCAACTCCGCTCTCGGCAATCAAGCATTATATCAACAAAATTGATAAGCTTACAATAATGTCTGTTGACCCCGGATTTGCAGGACAGCCTTTTATCGAGGAAATGCTTGATAAAATCAGCGAGGCGAGAGAGCTTAAAGAAAAGTACGGCTATAACTATCTTATTGAGGTTGACGGCTCATGCAATCAAAAAACCTTCAAGCGACTTTACGACGCAGGAACGGAAGTGTTCATTGTCGGTTCCTCCGGACTGTTCTCAAAGGATCCGGATCTTTGCAAGGCATGGGATATCATGACAGATGAATTCAAAACCCTGACAGGCGCAGAAATATAATTGATTACCTGCCAAAAGGAGGTGGACAGGATGGGAAATTTAACTTTGGGAATTGACATCGGCGGAACGAATTTCAGGCTCGGTGCAGTCGACGAGGAAGGCAACATCAGTCACTTTGAAAAAAATTCAAGCAGAGTTTTTGATACGGGCGATGTTGTGGAGATAATTCACAAGGAAATTGAGGATTATATGGACAGATACGGAATCCGTGATTCTGTCAGAGCCGCGGCGGTCGGAATACCGTCAATAGTCAGCAAGGATAAAAAGACAATTATTTCAACCCCGAACCTTAAAGGGTTCAACAATATCCGATTCAGCGACAAGCTTCAGGAAAAGCTCGGTATTCCGGTTTTTCTTGACAGAGATGTAAATTTTCTCCTTATGAATGACATGAATAAGCTGAAAATCGACAATACTAAAACCGTGCTCGGTTTTTATGTCGGAACCGGTTTCGGAAATGCCATCTGCATCAACGGCAAGCTCTATGCCGGCAAGAACGGTGCGGCAGGCGAGCTTGGACACATTCCTCTTTATGATGTTGATGAGGAATGTACCTGCGGCAATATCGGCTGCTCGGAAACAAGATGCTCGGGCAAGAGACTTGAATACCTTGCGGAAAGGTATTTCCCCGATGTTTCGATAAGAGAGGTTTTTAAGTATCACGGAAATTCACCGATTATTTTAAAATTTGTCAAGGATCTTGCAATTCCTATTGCAACAGAGATAAATATTCTTGATCCCGATTATTCAATAATTGCAGGCGGAGTTACCTTTATGGAGGGCTTTCCGAAGGACGTTCTTCTCAAAGCTGTCCATGAAAAGGTGCGCAAGCCTTACCCGGAGGAAAACCTTGAAATCATGTTTACCGAGCATGACCAGCAGAGCGGAATTTACGGCAGCGGAATTTACGCTCACCAAATGTTAAAGAATATTATCTGACGGCAGATTGATCCGTTGGTAGTATTAAAAAACGGAAGCTGTTAAAACAGTTACCGAAAAAATTATTAAAAACAGAAAGGATAATCACTATGAAAAAGACACGAATTCTCAGCATTATTTTAGCGGCAGTTATGGTATTTACACTTGTACTCACAGGTTGCAGCACAGGCGGCAACACAGACAAGAACACAGGCAGCGCAGACTATGCAGTTATTCTCAAACCGCTTTCAAATGACTTCTGGGCAAAGATGAAGGCAGGTATTGAGGAAGAAGCAAAGAAGCAGGGTGTTACTGTTGATATCTTTGCAGCAACAACAGAGGAAGACACAGAAGGCCAGCTCAAGATCCTTGAAAACTGCATCAACAAGGGCTACAAGGCAATCGGTGTTGCTCCGCTTTCACCGACAAACCTTATTAACGGTATTGTTGAGGCTAACAAGAAGGGCATCTATGTAATGAACATCGACGAGAAGATCGACATGGATACTCTTAAGGCAGCAGGCGGCAGCGTTATCGCTTTCGCAACAACGGATAACGAAAAGGTCGGCGAAAAGGGCGCTCAGTATATCATTGAAAAGCTTGCAAACGGCGGCGAAGTTGCTATCATCGAGGGTAAAGCAGGTAATGCTTCCGGTGAATCAAGAAAGACAGGCGCAACAAACGCATTCAATGCTAACTCAAAGGTTAAGCTTGTAGCTTCTCAGCCGGCAGACTGGGATCGTCAGAAGGCTCTTGATACGGCAGCAAGTATGCTTCAGTCAAATCCGAACCTCAAGGCTATCTACTGCTGCAACGACACAATGGCACTCGGCGCACTTCAGGCTGTTAAGAATGCAGGCAAGGACGTTATCGTAGTAGGTACAGACGGTGCAGAAGAGGCTCTCCAGAGCGTTCAGGCAGGCGAGCTTTCGGCAACAGTTGCTCAGGACTCCGCAGGAATCGGTGCAACATCACTTAAGCGTATGATCGAAGCCGTTAAGAATAAAGAAACTATCGACGCTAACGCAACTCCCGAAACAATTCCGGTTGACTCCAACCTTGTTACAAAATAATTAAATAAGGTTCTTTCCTCCGAACTTTATTATATGTAATCTGTAGATTACAAAAGCTCCGGGACACCTATGGCATACTGCGTCCCGGAGCACGAGCAAAAAAATGACGGCTCGATCGGCTCACTTCTTGATATATTTTCCCCTTCTATTTTCCAAAAACTGCTTTACGAGTTTAGATCGACCGACATTTTGTTGCCGCCGCACTGTTAATAAACGGTGTGGCGGCAACAATAAAGCATAATAATCGCTGATTAAATTTCAGCACGGTACAGCGAATGCGTGCCGCAATTTAATCAACGATTATTTGAAAGGTGGTTTTTTTCATGAAAATTGCAATAGGCTGTGACCATGTCGGATTTGAGTTAAAGGGCAAGGTCATTGAGCATCTTAAAGAAAAAGGAATCGAAGTTGTTGACTTCGGCACAAACAGCACCGAGCGCACGGATTATCCGATTTACGGCAAGGCGGTAGGTGAGGCGGTTGCCTCCGGTGAGTGCGATAAGGGCATATTGATTTGCGGCACAGGCGTAGGTATTTCTCTGGCGGCAAACAAGGTAAAGGGTATCCGCGCCGTTGTTTGCAGTGAGCCCTATTCAGCATTGCTTTCAAGACAGCACAATGATACAAATGTGCTTGCCTTCGGCGCAAGAGTTGTCGGACTTGACCTCGCTTTGATGATTGTTGACGCATGGCTCTCCGGTGTTTATGAGGGCGGACGTCATGCAAAGAGAGTACAGATGCTTGCAGATATTGAAAATGAAAGATAATCGGATTGCACCGAAAACGACCGTTGCAGATTTTTTGCGGCGGTCGTTTTTCGGTGCCGGAACCGTGTATATACAGATCTGAGATACCTATTTAAAAGCAGCAATAAGACATAAATCTCCGTAAAGTGCATATTTCACAAAAAAAGCCAACTAATATTGTCTATTAACACCAAGTCAAGCACCTTGCACTTTGACGGAAAATAATTTATAATATTATTTGTGATGGTATAGTCAATTGTTAGATTTTGTATAATAGGAGTGTTGCTTATGAAACGTAGGATCTTATCCGTCGCGATAGCGATTCTTATTTTGACCGTCTCGGTGATTCCGGGACTTTCCGCGCTGGCGGCAGGTACGGTGCCGACCTTATCGGGCGGAGTTTATCAAATCGGAACCGCTTCTGAGCTCATTTGGTTTGCCGATGCCGTAAACAGCGGCTCACAGTCAATAAAGGGTAAGCTGACGGCAGATATCCAGCTCAATGCTCCCGGCTCTGTTGCTAACAAGTGGACGCCTATCGGTACGCAGGCAAGTCCGTTCCGCGGAACCTTTGACGGTGACGGACACACGGTCAGCGGAGTTTATGTTGATTCGGGTATTGACTGTGCGGGATTCTTCGGCAGCGTTGTAATTCCGAGCAATACTTCCGGTGATGCGGACGCTCCCGATAAAATGACTTCGGAATATGTTCTTCAGCACACTCAGACAAGCATTAAGAATATAAAGATAACAAATGCGGAAATTCACGGCGGCTACAGCGTCGGCGGTATTGTCGGCTATGCCGAGAATCTCGGACTTTCCGATTGCTCCTTCGAGGGAGATGTTTACGGCTCGGGTAACAGCATCGGCGGCATCGTCGGTTGGGCATACTATTATACGGTTATCAATCAGTGCTATTCTTCGGGAACAGTCAGCGGTAATCAGCGTGTCGGCGGCATCGCAGGCTATGCAAACGGCAACTCGGTTATAGTAAAGAGCTACAGCGATATGGCTGTTTCCGGCAAATTGAATGTCGGCGGTGTCGGCGGAACTCTCTCGGGCGCATTCCTTGAGGGCTGCTTCTTCCTCGGCTCTGTTTCGGCAGATGATACTGTCGGCGGACTTGTGGGCTACGCCCTTTTCTCAACAGTTTGCGACGCCTATGTAATAGCTCCCGTTACAAGCACGGGAAAAGAGGTTGGCGGTACGATAGGTTCCGTTTACGGCAGCGAATGTGACAGCAACTTCTACAGCTATGAGACTTCGGGCGTTGACGGCACGGCAGGCGTCGGACGTACATTGGCAGACATGAAGCTTTCCGCCTTTGTAAAAGAACTCAACGGTCAAAAAGCATACTTCTGCTTTGACTATACGGAGATCAATAACGGTTATCCCGTTCTTGCATGGATGCTTTCGCTTGATGTTTGGGCAGGCGACCGCTCTGTTCCGCAGAAGAATTCAAGCGGTACATATCTTATTTCAAAACCGTCGGAGCTTGCATGGTTTGCGGCTTTGGTAAACGGTCAGCTCAACGGCATGGATGCAAATCCCAATGCCAACGCAACCGTTACAGACAACCTTCTTATGAACATCAATGTCAATGATGACAGCTTTGGTGTTATTGAATGGACGCCGATAGGCATTGACGAGGCACACGGATATAACGGCATTTTCAACGGCGGCGGCTACAATATCGCGGGTCTTTATACGTCATCAAGCTCGGGCGACAGCGGAAGAAATATCGGTCTCTTTGGATATATCAATACCGGTACGGTCACGAATACGGTCGTGCTTGACGGCAGAATTTCAGGCATTGAAAATGTCGGAGGAATTGCCGGCTATTTAAAAAGCGGTTCGATTCTTAACTGTGCGGTTGACAGTGAGGTAAGCGGTGATAAGGCAGTCGGCGGAATTGTCGGCAATCTCGGCGGCTCAACGGCAAGCGTATCAACGAGCAGTATGCTCGGCAGCATCGTGGGAACAAATTATTCCAACGATAAATCGTTCCTGACAAATGTCGGAGGCGTTGTAGGCATCAGCAATAAGGCAACGGTAAACAAGTGCTTCAACTATGCGACGATAAGCGCTCCGAATGCAAGATTTGTCGGCGGTATTCTCGGCTACAACTCAGCCGGAACACTTACCAACAGCTACAGCACAGCGGCTCAGACAAGCGGTAACGTCATGGTCGGCGGACTTGTCGGCTACAACAATAACGGCACGGTCAAAACCTGCTATGTTTCAAGCAAAGTAACGGGTTCAAGCCAGGTCGGCGTCGCTTTCGGCAATACTGTGGGTGCAAATGTTTCGAGCATTATATTTGACGGAACATATAAAACAAACCTGTTGACAACGGGTGCAACGGAAAAAACTCCCGCCCAGATGACAGGGTCTTCCTCTGTTTCAAACATCGGATTTTCAAGCTCAGACTGGAGAGCAACCGCCGATGATACGTATTTTTATTATTATCCTCAGCTTACATCAATGTACAACATGTCCTCCGTCAAGGTGATAAAAGACGGTTCCGTGAGGAGCGTAAAGAGAGTTCAGGACAAGTATGTTGCAAAGGTTCAGATAGACGGACGCACGGATACATATTATGAAACCGTTGCGGCAGCTATTGACTATGCTTCAAGCACAAGCTCAACCGTTCTTCCGACGGTTTATGTTATCCGTGATACCGAGCTTGCCTCAACCGTAAACATCACCTCGGAAATCGGAATTTTCTCCGAGGACGGCGCGACGCTCACAAGGGCGGCTTCGCTTACCGCTCCGATGTTCAATGTAACCGGCAAGCTGACCTTGGGCTCAAAGGTCTATGGAGACGAAAGCTCGGCTAATTTCTATATCGACGGCAACAATGTTGCGGCAACGGCTTCTGCAATCAAGGTTGCCGAGGGAGCAACGCTTACGGTTCAGCCGGGTGTTGAATTATATGACTTCAAAACCGCAGAGCAGTCAGCGGCAACCGTAATGGGTGCAGTTGTTTATAACCAAGGTACAACGGAGATCGTCGGCGGTATTTTCAGCGGAAATATCGGCAAGTCTGTCGGCGGCGTAATCTATAACCTTGAGGGCACCGTAAAAATCAGCGGCGGCATATTCAGATCAAATGAGGCGACACAGGGCGCAGTTCTTTACAATAACGGCGGACAGGCTGTCATCACAGGAGGCTCATTTACCGCTAATATTGCAAAGCTGAAGGGCGGTGTTGTGGCATCGTACAGTGTTTATGCAACAACGGCTGTCGGCGGAAAGGCTTCAATGACCGCTAATCAGGCAACCTATGGCGGCGCGATTTGTGCAATGAATTATTCAACGGTTGAAATCAGCGGCGGTACGCTTTCCTCTAACCGTGCATATTCTTCGGGCGGTGCAATTCAGATAGAAACAGGCGCAGAGGTCAGAATCTCAGGCGGCGATGTTTCAAGCAACACCTCGGATAAGGCACTCGGAAATGCGATATATAACGGAGCAACGCTCTCTCTCGACGCTGCGGCTCAGATCGACTCTTCAAATGATATTTATCTTGTCAGCGGCAAGACCGTTGATATAACCGGCAAGCTCACATGCTCCGGATTTGCGGCAACTGTAACGCCGCAAACCTACGCTGAAAAGACAAAGATTCTCGGCGGAAGTGCAATGAGTACCAACTATATGAAATTCGGACTTTCAAATTCCAACTGGTACACGCTCGCTAACGGTACAATAACCAGCATGGAGACCACAACGGTCGCAAGGGTAAGTAAAGCCGGAGCCTTTTCGGTTGAATACACCGATTTGTCCGACGCTTTTGCGGCAGTCTCGGCAGATGAGACGGCGATAATTACGCTCGTTGCCAATGCTTCGGTAACCTCAACAATTACCGTCAACGGCGACGTAACTCTTCTCTGCGACGATGCGGGCTATAAGGCGATCAGAACAGGCTCATTCTACGGAATAATGTTTGATGTCAAGAAAGGCGCAACGCTGAGATTGGGCAATTCCGTTGCCGATAACGTTCAGCAGTCCCAGAGCGACTATGAATCGGGCACGGATTCCGACGGACTTATGATAATCGACGGAGGCAAGGAGCTGACCGGAGTTGTCGGTGCAGCGGCTGTAAATGTCCAGACGGGCGGAAGCCTTTATATGCACGAGAAATCCGCGGTTCAGAATTGTAAGAACACCACAACCGGTGCAATTACAGTTTCCGGCACAATGTATATCTACGGCGGAACGGTAAGGAATAATGAGTGTAATTACGGCGGCGTTTATGTCAAGGCAGGGGGCAAGCTCTTTACCTACGGCGGCGTTATAGCCGATAATAAATCCGCAACGAGCGGAGACGCAGTCTATTCCCTCGGCAAAGTTACAAGGGTTGTTCAAACATACAGTTACCTCTATGTTGAGAAGGAATATGACGAAGACGGCAACGTTATCGGCTCAAAAGATCCCGTTGCGGCAGGCTCTTCAAAGACAGATATATTGATTAAGAACGGCGACGCGGTCTACAATTCAACGAACATTATCTATATTGACACGGCGACGACGGATATTTATATCACAAGTATGTCGCAGGTTCCCGAACAGACGGAGTTCAAACGCTATGTCATGACTCTTGACTGTGCAAAGTACACTGTCGGCAATGTGATTGTTTCGGGCGAGAATGTGATAGACAGCTACAGTTATTTCGACACCTACGTTGACGGCTATTGCATACTTTATACGGGTAAGCTTGGCATAAACAAGCTTGTTGCGAAAAGCACTTCGGGATTGATTGTTGACAGAAAGAACAATCTCGTTTCTGGCTTCAATTTCAATAATCTGACCGTAAGCAAGGTAGTTTCACTCTTTGAAAATGAGGTAGTTTACCTCAGAGTTTATGATGCAAAGAACACCATGTTGAAAAACACGAATAAGGTGACAACAGGCTGCACCGTAAGGCTGATTGACGCTTCGGGCAATGTGATTGATTCACTCACTGTTGTTATTCGCGGCGATGTCAACGGTGACGGCTACATCGATGGCAGAGATTCTGTTATTGTCAGAGCAATTGCAGGAGGAATGTTGAGCGGCGATAATGTGACTGCGGCTCAGACGGCGGCAGGCGATGTCAACTTTGACGGAACGATAACTTCCGTTGATGCAGAACATATCGACCTCGCAGGCATCGGACTGCAAACAATCGCTCAAAAAGCTTGAAAGATTAAAACGGGAAATTGATTTTTCATGCAACAAAACAGTGATTTAAGACATCCGAAAGGGTGTCTTTTTTCATATCTTCACTTCAAAAGTCTGTGAGAAAGAGAGTGATTCAAATACAAGATGTAACTTGTAAAAATGCAGGATAACATTTTATTGCAAAAATGACGGTTGAAAGCTCCGTTAAATGAGTCTATCGAGTCTTTTATAAGTGTAAACACTTTGATTTACTCTGAAACACCGACAGGCTTCGGAAAAACTCTTTCGGTAACCTTGAACCGATATAAAGAGAAAACCGTCGCCCCAGATTCTGAACAGATTACAATAATCGGAAGTGATGATTTGAAAGGATTTGAAAGTATAGCTGTCGCTCAGATAGAATTAAACAGATTAAGAAAACCCAAAACAAGAAAAAAGCCTTATTTATCAACGTTTTCATTGATAAATAAGACTTTTAATAAGTGGTCGGAGTGGCGGGATTTGAAGAAACGGCGACGATAGGCTCAAACGCTTATATATCAACGGTTACACTGCTTTTTGACTTGCATGTTGACTTGCACTGTTCAAAAAGTCGTTTAGCTTTTCAATGGAAGATTTTTTCTTTTCTTCCGAAAGATGCGTATAAATTCCCATTGTGGTTTGTACGTCTGAGTGCCCGAGCAAGTCCCTTGCGGTCATAACATCAACCTCGGCATCGTAAAGCAGCGTCGCATATGTATGACGTAAACAGTGCATCGTGAACGGCTCAACAACCATAGGCTCTTTCTTGTTGTGCAGCGTCGGCTTCCAGCCTCTTAAATCGCCGAAAGTGTGATTGTAATTATACAAGTATGATTCCCACAGGTGCCGCCAATTTGTTTCGGTCATTGTACCACCCTTTGTATTCGTGACGACAAGACTGTTCTTTTTACCTTTTAGCGGTTTTAAGAATTGTATCAGCTCTTCGGGCATTGGTACCGTTCTGATACCTGCGGCAGTTTTGGGAAGCTTAACCTTATTGTTTTTGAAATCAAATGATTTTGAAACGGTGATCGTCTTTTCTTTAAAATCTATGTCCGACCATTTTAAAGCGGATATTTCGCCTCGTCTTAAACCGCAGAGCATAGCAATCATAGCCGGAAGCTGCGCACGGTGTTTAAATGTACGAACTCGGTTTTGCTCTTCGGCAGTTAAGGCTCGTCTGTCCTTTTTCGGCACGGCCTGTTTAGGGATTGTCAGAGCTTTCGAAGAGTCAAAGTCAATATATCGGTTGTCGGTCAAATATTTATAAAACATCTGTACGGTGTTCTTATAATTCAACACGGTCTTGTATGACGAGGGATTTTTTGTGGCAGGATTGTTGACGGCTATATCGTTTAAAACGGCCTGCAGGTTCTCAGGCTTAATATGGCGTAGTGGATAATTGCCCAAGCGTTCAACAAATACGGATATACGGTATTCATATAGATTGTACTGTGACTCTGATGTTTGAAACTTCATCGTTGACAGCCATTTTTTCACGCAATCGGCAAAAGGCGTTGAGCTTTCGACAATGTTAATTCCTCTGTCAAGTTGGTTTTTGATTTCTCTGACTTTCTTTTCGACTTCCTTTTCGGTTTTTCCGTACACGACTTTATATTGTCTTTTGCCGTTGATCCTGCCGAGATAAACCTGACGTTGAAATCTTCCGTCAGGTCGTTTTGCTGTTTTAGCCATAAAAATAACCGTCCTTTCAAAAAAGTGGTTGCAAAAACCTGAGAAAGGCGGTATAATGTAGCCACAGCCTTTCTTTTGGTGGTTCGAGAGATTGGATGTATTGCCGTTCGGTGTTCCAGCACCGAGCGGCGTTTTTTATTTTAAATATTATCAACAATCCGATATCCTGCCTCATTTGCGGCGGAAACGATTTTTTGATAGTTTGTTGATTTACTGTTTTTCATTCGGATGTATCCCGATAAAGACTTTGGGGCTAAATCGGGAAGATTTTGACATAACCAAAGATATTCTTCTTGAGCGAGTTTCGCATTAGTCTTTTTAGCTACTTCGGCTTTGTAATATTCCTTTTCCTCTTTTGTCCTCAAATCTTTAAATGGTCGATTACTGTCTTTTATGATTTTTTTGAGGCTACCATCCATATCAAGATCATAATAGTTAGAAAAGCCTAAAAATGTATTGCATTTAGGGCAATTTATTACTTTTAAATCATTTGGAAGAAGTGAAAACGAGGGGAAGCGGCGATCTCTGCCACTCTTAGAATAAACTCTGTCGTTATAAATAGAGCAGTAAGGACAGAGGCGGCTTGCACTAAACCAAACTAAATCCTCGGTGATTTTAGAAATCTGTGGGTTAGTCATTTGATTACCAAAGAATAAATCGGGGTGGGCTTTTTTTATAAGTTCTAACTCTTTTTCAGCTTGTTCAAACTGTCCGTTGGCCTGTAAATATTTTACAAGCCGAAGATAATCGTCTTTTTGATATGAAAAGTTGGAATGCGCCATGATTTCATTTGACTTTCTTAAACATGCTATGGCGAGATCCATTCTTCCGTTTCTTTTAAATTCCGTTGCCTTTCTTTGAAGAATGTATTCGATATTATCAACAGGAGAAGTTAATTCATGAAGCGGCTCATATGTCGGAACGGGGATACTCATAATAGATTGAACAGTTGAAAAATCATATTCCTTTTTAATACTATTATTATTTTTAGAAAAGCTGTTGCCGCTTACATTTTGTGTCGTTGATTTTGATTTTTGTTTTTGCTTTTGCTTTTGAAAAACAACTACCGCTACAACAATAGCTATTATAATCAATAAATACATTAAATCGCCCTTTCCTGCTTTTAAAGCACACTTTAATTACCAATACTTACCTGTGGATTTTTCGCTATGCTTCACTTAAAATTTTAAGTGAGGTGTTTTTTTATGAATTATAAAGAATATCAAAATACACGAGATGCCGTGTGGAAACTGTTGATAAACGAGCATATAACGGAATTGCCGATAAGTGTGACTGAACTGTGTAAAAAGCTCGGTATTGTGGTATATATCTACAACCCTAAAGATGACAACCTCGGATCATCTATGTTTATTGATGGTGTTCCGACAATCTTTGTAAAAAGCGATATGACGATTGAACGACAGCGTTTTACAGCCGCCCACGAACTTGGTCATATCATCTTGGGCCATGTGGGAAGATACGAGCTTGTGAACAGAGAGCCTACACCGCAAGACAACCCGATTGAACAAGCAGCAAACGTATTTGCAAGCCGTTTGTTAGCTCCGGCATGTGTCTTATGGGGCTGTAATATACATTCTCCAGAAGATATTCAGCAACTTTGCAAGATAAGCAAAACATCTGCCGAATATCGAATGCAGAGAATGGAAGAACTCTATAAACGTAATAAATTCTTAACATCGCCACTCGAACGTGACGTATATTCACAATTTCAGTCTTTTATTGAAAAGAACAGGCGTTAAAAATCCTCGCCGAAGGTTCCATTTTCAATAGCTTCTTTTTCGCTATCATTTATCACACGTTTTTCAGCTCCGCCGCCTTTTTCTTTTCGGGCGGCGGTTAATCTTTCCGCTGTAAAAACGTCTGATTCAAGACCAAGTAATTTATCAACAGATAATTGCATTTCGGGGTGATTACGATAAGAATATATTACTTCAATTTCATGCTTTGTAAATTCATCTTTGCTAATTTTGTCGTCCCAGCCCATGAGAGTGCAAGGAGCTACATCTAACGCCATCGCAATAAGTTCAATTTTATCTGAGGGAATATTTGTAATAATATTGTTTTCATATTTTTGAATAGTCTGTTTAGTTACCTTGACTATAGCCGCAATATCTTCTTGCGTTTTATCTAAACTTATACGCCGTGCTTTCATTCTATCGCCGAAAGTCATGTAATCACCTCAACACTATATTAACATAAAAAGCAAAAAAGTCAACTAAAAAGCGAAAAAAATTAAAAAATATATTAAAAAACGCTTGACAGGCTACAAATGCTATGATATTATAGTAGCGTAATAGGCGACAAATAGGAGGTGAGAATATTGATTGATGTCAACAAACTTAGAGGAGCAATTCGTTCAAAAGGAATGACACAAGGTCAGCTTGCAAAAGAAATGGGCATTGCTGAACAGACGCTGTCAAGGAAAATGAACAAGGGAGTCCTTAGCAGTACAGAAATGGATCTTATGATAAAAATTTTAGAAATCGAAGATCCTTCGGCTATTTTTTTTGCAAACATAGTAGCGTAATAAGCGACATTATAAAATGTTATTAAGTTCTTTAAAAAATTTCTCACTATTAGAAACAGGAGGTGTGAGATGAAACCGAGAGAAAAGATTATTAACCGTCGCAAGGAAAAAGGGCTGACGTCGAAAAGAGTATCAGAGCTTATCGGCATTACTCAAGGCGGTTACAGTCACATTGAATCAGGCAGTCGTAATCTGACTGTGCCGGTCGCAAAAAGGCTTGCAAAGGTGCTTGATATGCACTGGACGGAATTCTTTGAGGACTGATTCGACAAAACGAAAATAATTCACATTATCAAGGAGTGTCAATTATGAAAAACGGTAACCACACTCAGAACGGCAATACAACCTTTATGAACCACCAAATAATAATTGAGGAGGTGCAAAATGAAACAGAAGATTGATTATTACGACGAAGTTTTTACCCTTAATGAATTGTGTTGCTTTCTCAAGTTGAGCGAAAAGACGGTCAGAGGACTGTTGCAAAAGGGCACAATCAAAGGAGCAAAAGTCGGGAAAAAATGGCGCATTTACAAATCAAATGTTATCAAATACTTAGGTGCATAACAGAAAGGAGGGATAAGCAATGGATTTACTTTTCAGACTTTTTGTGGTCGGCTTTGCAATCGGCGTGTGCGGTTTGGCTTGTGCTTACGGTACGAAACAAGCGGTGCAGGATACGGTCAGAAAGATTGTGACGCCTGTATTGCAGGACAACGAACGTTTGAGAAAGAACCTTGATTGGGCGAATACAAAAATGCGCCACAAGGATATCGAGCTTGAAAAGTTGTACAGAGAACAGCGCCAGGCACACTTTGAAGCCAACGCAGAGAATGTCCTGATAAAGGAAAAGAACCCGCCCAGCAGCAACTGAACGAGTTCTTAAGGTTGAATAAAAATCACACACTTTATTCAACCCTATTATATCAAAAAAATAATTTTTGTCAAGTAGGAGGCAAATATGGTAAAAATCACACAGTTTGAATTAGAAAATGTAAAGCGCATTAAAGCTGTTGCCGTTGAACCGCAGGAAAACGGATTGACGGTAATCGGCGGACGAAATAATCAAGGTAAAACTTCTGTTCTTGATGCCATTGCATGGGCTTTGGGTGGTGATAGATTCAAACCGTCATCAGCAATGCGTGAAGGCTCAAATATTCCGCCACTTCTTCAAATCAAGCTTTCAAACGGTTTGGTTGTTGAACGCAGAGGTAAAAACAGCGATTTAAAGGTTATTGATCCGTCGGGTAACCGTGCAGGTCAGCAGCTTCTTAATGAATTTGTTTCTCAATTTGCTTTAAATATTCCGAAGTTTATGGAATCAAGCAGTAAGGAAAAGGCAGATATTCTTTTACAGATAATCGGTGTCGGAGATAAGCTGTTTGAGCTTGAACAGAAAGAATCGGAAATCTACAACAAGCGCAGATACATAGGACAGCTTGCCGACAGTAAAAGAAAACATGCTTCGGAAATGAAAAGCTATCCCGAAGCACCTACAGACCTTGTTTCGGCGGCTGATCTCATAAAAGAACAGCAGGACATCCTTGCACGGAACGGCGAAAATCAGCGTAAGCGTGAAAATGCTGCCAATATCAAAAGAGCATATGATACGGTGAACGATGAAATCACTGCATTACAGGTAAAATTACGGGAGCTTTCGGATAAAAGAGATACGCTCTCCAATGATTTAAGAATTGCCGAAATGACCGTTCAGAGCTTGCAGGATGAATCAACGGCAGAGCTTGAAAAGAGTATTGCCGAAATTGATATCATCAACAGTCATGTAAGAGCAAATCTCGATAAAATGCACATTGAAGAAGAAGCAAAACAATATACAGATCAGTACGATACGTTATCTCGTGAAATCAATGATGTACGCAAAAAAAAGTACGATCTTCTCAGTAGTGCGGAGCTTCCTCTTCCGGGGCTTTCGGTGGAAAACGGTGAGCTTATTTATAACGGTTTTAAATGGGATAACCTCAGCGGATCGGATCAGCTTAAGGTAACAACTGCCATTGTTCGCAAGCTTAATCCGAATTGCGGATTTGTTTTGCTTGATAAGCTTGAACAGATGGACGAGGAAACCTTGCAGAATTTCGGCAAGTGGCTTGAATCCGAGGGCTTACAGGCAATCGCAACGAGAGTAAGCACAGGTAACGAATGTTCCATTATTATCGAGGACGGTTATGTTAAGCCGGAAGAAAAAGCAAAATATAAGGAGTGGAATTCATGAACATATCAACAGGAGTAATTGTTTCCGCACAGAAAGTCGTGTTATACGGTTCAGAGGGAATCGGTAAATCAACTTTTGCTTCGTGTTTCCCCGATCCCATTTTTATCGATACCGAGGGAAGCACAAAAAAACTCAACGTGAAGCGTATGGACAAGCCTACAAGCTGGACCATGCTTAAGGAACAGATCAAATATATCATTGCTCATCCCGAATTATGCAGCACACTCGTTGTCGATACCATTGATTGGGCTGAACAGCTTTGTATTGACGATATCTGTGCAAGGGCAAACAAAAAGGGTATTGAAGATTTTGGCTACGGAAACGGTTATGTATATGAAAAAGAAGAAATCGGGCGTTTTCTTAATCTTCTTGATGAAGTAATCGCAAAGAATATTAACGTTGTTCTTACGGCGCACGCTCAGCTTCGTAAGTTTGAGCAGCCTGACGAAATGGGCGCATATGACCGTTGGGAACTTAAGCTCGGTAAAAAGACAAGCTCTCAGATCTCACCGCTTATTAAAGAGTGGGCGGATATGGTGCTTTTTGCAAATTACAAAACCATTACCGTGTTTAATGAAAAAACACAGAAGTATAAAGCACAGGGCGGTCAGAGAGTGATGTACACCACTCATAATCCTTGTTGGGATGCCAAGAACCGTGACGGATTGCCGGAGGAAATACCTTTCGATTTTTCGTCGATAGCTCATGTTATTCCTGACTTCAAGAAGTCTGTACCTCAGCCGACAACAACTGTTGACAGAGGCGATTTTGAAGAAATTATCGATAACACAGCAGAGACAGATAAACCAATTGAACCTCAGCAGAAGGCAAAACCTGCAAATGAAACAATCAATCCTAAAATAGCAAAGCCTTTGGCGGATTTGATGAATGCGAGCGGAGTTACAGAAAAAATGCTCCGTGAAACCATAGCTTTACAAGGCTATTTTCCCGAATCGACACCTATAGAAAATTACCCTGCCGACTTTGTTGAATATGTTGTCAGCATATGGGATAAGGTACTTGCGAGCATTAAGGAAAACAACGACTTACCATTTAACGACTTACCATTTTAATAATTAAAAAGGAGATTTATCATGGATAATAACAATATTGAAAGAGAGCTTGATTGGGATTCCGAAATAAACAAGGAATCCGAATTTACATTACTTCCCGAAGGTGATTACAATTTTACCGTTGTATCATTTGAAAGAGCAAGGCATCAAGGTAGCGCGAAATTGCCGCCGTGCAACAAAGCTATCATCAACATTAAGATTGATGGAGGAGAGCTCGGAAGCACCACCATAAAGCATAACCTTTTTTTGCACACAAAATGTGAGGGAATGCTCAGCGAATTTTTCATCGCAATAGGACTTAAAAAGCACGGTGAGAAGCTTGCTATGAATTGGAATCAGGTGCCGGGAAAAACAGGCAGATGTAAGGTGTATATTGACACATACACAAGGAATGACGGAACAGAAGGTCAGTCTAACAAGATAAAGCGTTTCCTTGAGCCTGTTCAGCCGACAGAGACAGCTACACCTTCATGGAAAAATGGGAATAAAGGTGGTTGGTAATGGAACTTCGTCCATATCAGCAGGCGGCAAAGGATTCTGTTTTTCATGAATGGCATACCGGCAACAAACGTACACTTCTTGTTCTCCCAACAGGTACAGGCAAAACGATAGTGTTTGCAAAAATCGCCGAAGAATGTGTAAAAAACGGCGAGCGAGTGCTAATTCTTGCTCACCGAGGCGAATTACTTGAACAGGCTGCGGACAAAATCAGAAAGGCAACAGGGCTTGTTTGCGCAACAGAAAAAGCCGAGCAAAGCTGTCTTGGCAGTTGGTACAGAATTGCCGTCGGTTCGGTTCAATCCTTACAGCGAGAAAAGCGACTTAACCGTTTTGATGAAAACTACTTTAATTCAATAATCATTGATGAAGCTCATCATTGCATTTCTGACGGCTATCAAAAGGTATTACAGCATTTTGATAATGCAAATGTTTTAGGCGTAACGGCTACACCGGACAGAGGAGACATGAAAAATCTCGGTGAATACTTTCAAAGCTTGGCATATGAATATAAGCTGCCGCAGGCAATCAGAGACGGTTTCCTCTGCCCGATAAAAGCTTTGACTATTCCACTTAAGCTTGACCTTACAAAAGTCGGCATGCAGAGCGGAGATTTTAAGGTTGGTGATCTTGATACGGCACTTGACCCGTATTTGGAGCAAATAGCCGATGAAATGTTGCAGCATTGCTCGGACAGAAAAACAGTTGTCTTTTTACCGCTTATTAAAACGAGTCAGAAGTTTAAGGATATTTTGAATTCTAAAGGATTTAAAGCTGCCGAAGTAAACGGAACAAGTGAGGACAGGGCGGAGGTCTTAGAAGACTTTGAGAACGATAAGTACAATGTTCTTTGTAATTCAATGCTTCTTACCGAGGGTTGGGACTGCCCGTCCGTTGATTGTGTCATAGTTCTCAGACCGACAAAGGTTCGCAGCCTTTACAGTCAGATGGTTGGCAGAGGGACAAGGCTTTCTCCCGGCAAGAAGGAGCTTCTTTTGTTGGATTTCCTTTGGATGACCGAGAAGCATGAGCTTTGCAGACCGGCACACCTTATTTGCACTAATCCCGAAGTTGCCGATAAAATGATTGAAAATATGAAAGATGCATCTTGCCCGATAGATATTGAAGAAGCAGAACAGCAGGCAGAAACCGACGTCGTTGCTCAGAGAGAAGAAGCATTGGCGAAAGCTCTTGCTGAAATGAAAAATCGCAAGCGTAAACTTGTTGATCCACTTCAATTTGAGATGTCTATACAAGCCGAAGATCTTTCAGGTTATGTGCCGTCGTTTGGCTGGGAGATGTCTCCACCGTCAGATAAACAGCTTGCCGCACTTGAAAAATTCGGTATTTTCCCCGATGAAGTAGGAAATGCAGGCAAGGCTAAAATGCTTCTTGGCCGTTTAAACAAACGCCGAGATGAGGGCTTGACTACGCCGAAACAGATTCGCTTTCTTGAGGGCAGAGGCTTTCAACATGTCGGCACATGGCGTTTTGAAGATGCAAGAAAACTAATTGATCGCATAGCTGCCAACAGTTGGCGAGTACCGCACGATATAGTACCAAACAAATATACACCTGAACATAAGGAGGCAATGACCTATGCAGGATGGTGAAATCGGAATAATCGAAATACTTGAACACATTAACCCTGCGTTATGTTCATATCAAGAGTGGGTAAATGTCGGTATGGCTCTCAAAGAGGAGGGCTATACCGTCAGCGTATGGGATGAATGGAGTAAAAACGATTGCAGATATCATAACGGCGAATGTGAAAGAAAATGGAAAACCTTCCAAGGAAATCAAAATCCCGTTACAGCCGGTACTATTTTTCAAATTGCAAAAGATCAAGGCTGGAAGCCGTCCTTTGAGGGCTCGGAGCTTGATTGGGATTCTGAAATAGGCAAGGATCGAGTAATCGATAAATCATGGGTCGAAAGCCGTGAACTGAACATTCCGGAACATTGGAATCCTGTTAAGCAGCTTATTACATATCTTGAAACATTATTTGACAGTACAGAAAATGTCGGATACGTAACTACCACATGGGAAAAAGACGGCAAATATCTTCCTACAAAAGGAAATTATGATCGAACGGCAGGAGAACTTATTCAGGCATTAAACAACTGCAAGGGAGATATCGGCTCTGTTCTCGGAGATTACAGAGAAGAAGCGGGGGCGTGGATCAGGTTTAATCCGCTCGACGGAGAGGGTGTAAAAAACGACAATGTAACAGATTTTCGTTTTGCGCTTGTTGAATCGGATAACATGGAGCTTGAAATGCAAAACGCCCTTTTACACGAGCTTGAATTGCCTATTGCCGCTCTTGTTTACAGCGGCGGAAAAAGCTTACATGCCATTGTCAGAATTGACGCTGCGGATTATTCCGAGTATCGAAAAAGAGTTGACTATCTTTATGCTAAATGCCAAAAGAACGGATTGACGATTGATTCGCAGAATAAGAATCCTTCAAGACTTTCCCGTATGCCGGGAGTGACACGCAAAGGTCAAAAACAGTATTTACTTGAAACCAATATCGGTAAACAAAGCTGGGCTGAATGGCAGGAATGGATTGAGGGCGTTGACGACGACCTTCCAGATCCTGAGAAGCTTGAAAATGTATGGGATAACCTCCCTGAGCTTGCACCGCCGCTTATTGACGGTATTCTTCGGCAGGGGCATAAAATGCTTGTTGCGGGTCCGTCAAAGGCAGGAAAATCATTCGCTTTGATTGAACTGTGCTGCGCCATTGCAGAGGGTAAGAAATGGCTTGGTTTTGATTGTACGCAGGGTAAGGTTATGTATGTAAACCTTGAGCTTGACAGAGCCTCATGTTTGCATCGCTTTAAAGATGTATATAATTCACTTTATTGGGAGCCTGAAAATATCAGTAACATTGATATTTGGAACCTTAGAGGTAAGTCGATTCCGATGGATAAGCTCGCCCCGAAAATGATTCGCCGAGCAGCTAAAAAGAATTACATTGCGATCATTATTGATCCGATATATAAGATCATTACAGGTGATGAAAACTCAGCCGAACAGATGTCGAAATTCTGTAATCAGTTCGATAAGGTTTGTACCGAACTCGGCTGTGCCGTTATTTATTGTCACCATCACTCAAAAGGTTTGCAGGGCGAAAAGAAGTCAATGGACAGAGCATCAGGCTCGGGAGTTTTTGCCCGTGATCCCGATGCGCTGATTGACCTCATAGAGCTTGACTTGGACGAAGCAATAAAGAAACAGTTAGACAACAAGGCAGTATGTGAAGTCGTGTCAGATTGGCTGTCACGCTTCAATATGAAAGAACATGTTGCCGTTGATGATTTGCTTGTCGCTGACAAAGCAACAGAAGCCGCCAGGGGGCTTTTAAAGCCTACAAGCTTTAAACTTATGATGAAAGATATTAACAGTGTCAAACAGCGTCAGGAAAGCTTTACGGCGTGGAGGATTGAAGGAACGCTCAGAGAATATCCGAAATTCAATCCTATCAATCTTTGGTTTAAGTATCCGGTACATGTCATAGACGATGCGGATATCCTCAAAGATATTGATACTCAGAATTCTAAAGGCTCACCTTGGCAGAAGAATTTTAACAAAAGGAAATCTAAGCAGGAGAATAAAAAGGATCGGCAAGTCTCTCTTGAAGGAGCTTTTGAGTATTGTAATAATGACGGTAAATCATCACTTAAAGACTTATCCGAATATCTCGGAAAGAGTGAAAAAACTGTCAGAAATTATGTCGAGGAACACACAGATTTTTGGATTAAAGACGGTGTTGTCGGTAAAATCGAGTGAGGGAAAAAGTCGATAGAAAAAAATAAATTTCCCGATTTTCCCTTAAAACCTGAAAAAGGAAAAATTCGATTAGTTTATCGAAAATTTCCGAGTGAGGGAAAAAGTCGATTATTTATCGAAAATTTCCGTAGGGAAGGAAAAACAATATATATAAATATATTAAAAGTGATTTTTCCCTACAGTCACAGGGGATAAAAAGTGTGGTGGCTTAAGCTGCCGCCACACACAACTTTTTCCCCTGACTGTGACAAAAAGCAATTTCTTTGAAAGGAAGAAAAAATATGCGTAAGCAAAAGAGAAGCCAGCTCTTAAATGTTGCAAGAAAAATGCCGCCTCTTTTTCACACGATACCGGGACAGGCTTTTGATATTTTACAAAGTCAGGTTCTATTGTGGTTGATAAAACAACCTGACATTTTGAATTTTATTTGGAACAACATAAAACAATCCGGAGATGTCTTTTATGATCCGAAATCGGGTAAATGGCAAGGTACGGATTATGAAAGGGAGAAAAATTTATGATAAAAGAACATGCCTTCTTCGTTCCGATGATTATTCCGACGGTAACGGATCAGGAAAAGAAAATCAAAGTTGTTAATGGTAAACCACGAATATATAAGCCGACAGAGCTTAAAGATGCGAAACAAAAATTTCTTGCCTACCTCGGTGAATATAAACCCGAAGAACCTTTACATGGTGCGGTGCAGCTCGTTACAAAGTGGTGCTTCCCGATTACAGGTAAGCATTACAACGGAGAGTATAAAACTACAAGACCGGATACCGATAATTTAATCAAGCTTCTTAAAGATGTTATGACAGAATTAAGCTTCTGGAAAGACGATGCTCAGGTTGCAAGTGAAATTACGGAAAAGTTTTATTCCGATGTACCGGGTCTGTTTATAAGCATAAAAGGCGATATATGATGAACATTTCCGAAATCATTATACAGCTAAAAAAACATATTGCAATGGAACGGTATGTTTTTTATCAGGGTAGCAGATACATACCGGCATGCCTTGTATATTGGTTTGACAGAGTTCAAAATCAATGGAATTATTCTGTTGAGCTTATGGATCCAACGCATAAGAATTCGACAGTAAGAGTAAGTGTCAAGAAAATCGCTTTTGAACCTGATAACAAGAATGAAGAAATGGGGGAGTAGATCCATGAATGTAATAGAAAGAATGAATGCAATTAACGCAGAGCAGAAGATCGCTACTTTTATGGCGAAAGAAAAAGAAAATTATGATTTCAAGAAAAGATACGCAGAAATCAGAGTTAATGAGTTTATTTCGGAATGTGATAAGAGAGACTTAAATTGTCACGTTTCCGTAGGAGGATTGGATAGTATTACACTTTTCATGTTCATCAGATCGCTTGGATACGATGTGCCGGGCATTTCGGCAAGCTATCTCGAGGATAAAAGCATACAACAGATTCATAGGCAGTTGGGCATTGAATCTGTCCATCCTATTAAGGATAAGAATGGAAAAGTCTGGACGAAGCAAAGAGTTTTACAGGAATTTGGATTTCCGGTTCTTTCAAAGGAACTTGCAGGAAAAATTGAACTTTTGCAAAATCCAAGTGAAAATAACAAGACTGTAAGACATGCAATCATCACCGGAGAAACAGGAGAATACGGCGGGTGGCAGAAAAACTCTCGAATGAAAATGTCACAAAAATGGCTTGAAAAGTTCGGCGGATATGAAAACGAAAACGAGGGCGTCAATTATGAAAAGCCCGATTTTAAAGTGTCGTCGAAGTGTTGCTATTATCTCAAAGAGAAACCTTGTGACGATTGGGCGAAGAAACACAATTCGGTGCCGTTTTTAGGCTTAATGGCATCGGAAGGTGGACGCCGTGCAAAATCTTTGAGACTAAACGGCTGCAATTACTTTGGCAAGTCCACGATCCGCTCAGCTCCATTTGCTATTTTTTCTCGACAAGACCTTTTACAGCTCGCTATTGACTTAAACGTTCCTGTCCCCGAAATCTATGGCACTATTGAAAAAGACGAAAAAGGGCAATTAAGAACTACAGGTGCACAGCGAACCGGTTGCTCAATGTGTGGATTTGGAATCCATCTTGAAAAGAGGCCGCACCGTTTTGACCAATTAAAAGAACGCAATCCAAAAGAGTGGGAATATTGGATGTTTAACTGCTGTACTGATGTCAATGGCAACAAATTCGGCTGGGCAAAGATTCTGGATTACATAGGAGTTGGGTATTAAGGAGGTAACAGCATGGGCTTAAAACAGCAGCCTAAATGTAAAGACAAGACCTGTCGCTTCTGCGATGATGATACTTGCGAGGACTGGGAGGAAAAAGAATGTGGCTCGTAAATTTTGCAAATGACAATTACGTTGAATTTTATGCGATTGACATTGAAGAATTAATGCTTTTGATAGTTGAGTATACAGGCAACGACCGAAAGTATTTTGAAAAAGCTATGAGCGGATTTAAAAACGATTCAGACAGAGAGAACCAATATATTGCCCTTTTTAACAATCTCTATAATCGTTATGGTGCAGATAAAATAAGTTGCATATATGAAATTAAATCAAAATACGAGGGGTGAATAATAGTGACAGCTTATGAATGTGACCGATGTGGTGCATTGTTTAAATGAGAACATATGGTAGAAACAAGAATAGTAAAAAAGAAGCCCATTTGCAACGGGGGATTTTATTATCTTGACTTATGTCCGAGGTGTCAAAAAGAATTTGAAAATTGGCTCGACGAAGCACAAAGTGACAGCAGTTCCAGGCAAAGCCTAAGAAATGGAGCGTGAACAAATGAAAGATAATCCAATCTGTCCGCAGGCAAGCGAAAGGGCAGAAAATAATTTTTGCAAGGTTAAAGGAATGCGTTGCAATGGAATCGGAAGATTTGAACCTGATTGTGAATTTACAGTTATAAATCAAAATGAAATGTGCCTCAACTGCTCGCTTTTTGGTGGTTTTGTGTTTGAACTTACAGATGGTGATTTTGAAAAACTAAAAAGCGGTAAAGTCTTGAGCTTTCTTGATGAATACAGCACATTTTTAATTTATAAAGGCGATTAACCGGTGGAAAGGAGCTATTATGCAGAACAAATACAAACTTCCCGATTATGCACGATCGTCCGCATTGTCGGTTGTTAAAAGCTACGAAGCGTATAAAAAGGATATTAAGGACGAAGAAAACAGAATACTTTCGTTTGGCAGCGGTCATTATGAGACAGTCGGGAAAGAGCGTGTTTATCTGCCGAGCGGAAAGGGCGGCTCGAGCTCTCCAACCGAGGATCAGGCAATGCAGCTTGAACGATTACATAACAGTTACAAATACAGATGTGTTCAGACGGTAGAAAACTCTATGAGTGAAGTGTTCAAATACGATGATTTCAAATATTCTTTGAAAGTCAGGCAGGCTCTACTTCAATCGTGTGTTGACGGACGGAAATTCACTTTTACTTATTCCGGGATTGATGGAATGAGCTGTTCAACCTTTTATCGACTTAAAAACCAGTTTTTATATATCATTTCGGTGAAAATGAACTTCATTTAAGCTATTTGTGACAAAGAGGTGGTCAAAAAAGCGTTTATAATAATATCATTAAAATATATTTTAAAGCTGTCGCTTAGTGCGGCGGCTTCTTTTTATGGTGGAAAATATGAAAACACTCGCCGAGCTTGCCGAAGAATATTTGCTTCAGGCAAATCACTTGAAATCAGAATTGAATAAAATTCCGAAGAACACGGATAACTACAAGCTGAAATATAAGCGTGCCGTGTTTGAGGATATGTATAACGAAGCAATGAGTAATTATAATCGGCTTAAGAATTATTATGAAAAATAAGGCGGAATGATGGAATGGGGATACATGGGAAACTCTAAATTTCCTGCTCTCAGCATGTGAGTTCAACTCTCACTTCCGCCACCAAAAATAACACGAAAGAGGTGAGGAAAGGTGAGTAACGAAAATTTGAAGAAATTTGAAGGAAAAAAGCTAAAATCAAAGCAGAAAAAAGCCATTGAACTGTAGGTGTACCAAGGCTTGAGCAAAACGGATGTTGCAAATGCGGTTAAAGTAAGTCAACAGACACTATCTTCATGGGTAAATCACGATGAGCTTTTTATGCAAATCAGAGATGAAGAAGAGGCTAAAGCGGAGCGAGAGAGAAAGCGCAGATACAAGGGCGCTGCACAGATTGCAATAAACAAGCTGATCGAGCTTATAAAAAGCACAGATGATAAGGCTGCTCTTGCCGCCTGCAAGGATATTCTTGACCGTGCAGGTGATAAGCCGTCGGATAAGGTTGACCTTTCCGGCACTCTCGAAACAACGAATAAGCTCGATTCAATTCTCAGGCAGTTGAGTGACGATGAGTGAAAATCTTATCCTCAGTCCGAAGTATAAGGACTTTTTGAAATACAAAGCGCCTGTTGAGTTCCTCGAAGGCACGACAGCGGCGGGCAAAACTACTGTTGGTATTATCAAGTTTATGTTCAAGGTTGCGGATAGCGCAAAAAAAATTCACATAATCAGCGGACTTGATACGGGTACAATCGAGAAAAACATCATCAACAAGGACCTCGGCATACTTGACGTGTTCGGCAAGCTTGTGGAATACAATCCGTCGGGCAAAGGCGAATACAGTATGCCGCACCTGATTTATCACACTCCGAGCGGTGACGACAAGGTAGTATATATTCTCGGTTACGACAACAAGGCACGTTGGAAAAAGGCTCTCGGCGGTCAGTATGGCTGCTTGTATATCGACGAAATCAATATAGCCGATATGGAGTATATCCGAGAGGCGTCGATGAGATGCGATTATCTCATGGCGACGCTAAATCCCGACGATCCGAGTCTGCCTGTGTATGAGGAATATATCAATCATGCACGCCCTGTTGCTAAATATGAGAACGACGCACCGCCCGATTTGCTGAATATGCTCAACGCAGAGCCGAAAAGCGGCTGGGTGTGGTGGTATTTCTCATTCGACCACAATGCAGGTCTGCCGCAGGCGAAGAAAGAGCAAATTATCAGCATGGTTCCGCCGGGTACAAAGTTGTATAAGAATAAAATCCTCGGTCTCAGAGGCAGGGCAACAGGGCTTGTGTTCAGCAATTTTGATAGGTCAAAGCACATCGTGAACCGAAATCAGCTTTTGCAAGCCGCATTTGATAAAAAGATACGGTTTGTGCAGTTCTCGGCAGGACTTGATACGGCTTATTCCTCAAAATCGCCTGATACGATCTCAATGATATTTCAAGGTATCACGCTGGACAGAAAGATCATCGTGCTTGATGAGCGTGTTTATAACAACGCCGATATTTCAAATCCGATTGCGCCGTCCGATACGGTGCGGAATTTTATTGACTTTTTGGAGCGTAACCGTGAAGTGTGGGGCTTCGCCCGTCAGGTGTACATTGATTCGGCGGATCAGGCAACCATTACAGAGCTGAAGAAGTACAAACGGCAAAATCCGTGTCTTTATAACTTTAACGGAGCGTGGAAAAAAACAAAAATTATTGACCGAATTAACATGCAGCTCGGTTGGCTTCATACGGGCGATTATCTCGTATGCGACACCTGCCGAGTGCATATATCCGAGCTTGAGGCGTATTCCTGGGCGCAGGACAAGGACAACGAACCCGAGGATCGCAACGACCATACAATCAATGCTTCGCAGTACGGATTCTTGCCGTATGTGAAGATAATAGGAGAGATCAAACAATGAGTTAGAACGATAAGGTGATTACAGCGATAAGAAATTATCTGAGAATAAAAGACCCGCAGAGCCTGAGCATAGAAATAGATCAGCTTCTGAGCTTCGATGCGGAGGTTTTCAAAAACCGAATATGGTACAGGGGTGAGCCGAACGAGCTTCACGAATTTTACGGCAATCTTGACGACGGCGTAGGCAAACAGCATTTTTGGAGTGCCAAGCCGACAAGGGGCTGTAAAATCCGTAAGATACATACGGGCTTGCCGGGAATGATCGTCGATGTGCTCACAAATGTGTGTCTTGACGATCTTTTTGATATTACACTCTCCGACAGACAGGACGAGTGGGACGAAATCGCAAAGGATAACAAATTCACCGACCTTTTGAAGGAATGTGTTTCGCAGACGTTGGCTCTCGGCGATGGAGCTTTCAAGTTTTCGTTTGATGAGAGCATAAGTAAATATCCGATTATTGAGTTCTATGAGGCTGACAGGGTGGATTTTGAATATGATCGAGGCCGACTGATTGAAGTTGTATTCAAGACGAAAAAGGTGCTGAATAAGAACTGTTACACCTTTGAGGAGCACTACAGGAAAGACGGTATTACATATTCCCTTGAAAATTCAAGCGGCAATGAGGTCAATATGGCGGATTTCCCCGAGCTTGCCGAGTATAAGCCCGTGCTGAACAAGGCGGAGTTTCTTCCTGCCGTCCCCGTTATTTTTACGCCATCGGCAAAGTTCAAGGGCAGAGGACAGTCGATATTTTCACGCAAATATGACAATTTTGACAGCCTTGACGAGGTTTATTCTCAGTGGATGCTTGCTGTTCGCAAGGGTCAGATCAAGGAATATATTCCGAGAGACTTTTTGCCGTCCAATCCGTACACAGGTGAAATTCTGCAAAGCAACGATTTTGACAATGAATACATCGTACTTGAAGCGGACGGCGGTGAGGGTGCAGTCAACAAGGTCGAGACTACGCAGGGCACGATACAGCATGAGGCGCTTTTGGCTTCATATATCACGGCTCTTGATCTCTGCTTGCAGGGTATCATTTCGCCGTCAACGCTCGGTATCGACGTCAAGAAGCTTGACAACGCCGATGCACAGCGTGAAAAGGAGAAAACAACGCTATACACCCGAAACAAGGTGCTTTCCGTTCTCGACGGTATTATAAAGGACGTTATTATTACGGCGCTCAAATTCAGCGACACGTTGCAGAACAAGTCAACGGATGACAGCATCGACATCACCGTTGCCCGTGGCGGATATGCAAATCCGTCGTTTGAGGCTCAGGTTGAAACCGTCAGCAAGGCGGCAGCCGCAGGTATTATGTCAACAGAAGCCTGCGTCGGTGAGCTTTACGGCAACGATAAGGACGAGGAATGGAAGGAAGAAGAAGTTCGTCGTATTAAGGAAGAAAAGGGCATTATTGAGGCGGACGAGCCATCCGTAGGTGATGAGATATTCGCCGGTGTTGAATAATGAGTGATTTTGATAAGGAAATAGCCGAGATCTACAAGGACATGGAGCTCAAAATGATTGAGTCAATGAAACGTAATCTTGGCTCGCATTTAGCTGAGGAAGACGAAGCGGGTATTGATTATCCGCAGTGGCAGGCAATTAAAATTCGTGAGCTGCGTAAATATCAGCGGCACAATAAAATGTTGCTTAAAAACAGCACCCGAGGTATGGCGAAGAACATCAAGGACCATATCAGGGACGAGATGAAACAGGGTTCATTGCACGAAATGAAGCGGTTTAAGGAAGCCAAGGGCGCAGGCTATAAATCAGCCGTGGCTATGAAAGACGGCTTCTTTAAAATCAACACCCGAAAGGTTGATGCGCTGATAAATTCGGTTCAATCGGACTTTTCAAGGGCAGATAAAGCCGTGCTGCGAATGATGAACGATACATACCGAAGCACGATATTTAAATACGGAATGTATGTCACGAACGGAGTTTACACCGAGAAGCAAGCATACGATGCGGCGGTCAAGGACTTTCTCAGCCGTGGCATTAACTGTATTGAGTACAAGGACGGGCGCAGGGTCAATATTGCCGATTACACGTCAATGGCAATCAGGACAGTCAATCAGCGTGCATATATGGCAGGTGAGGGCGAATTCCGAAAAGAGCTCGGCGAAACGCTTGTTATTATATCCAAGCATGCGACGTCGTGTAAGCTCTGCAAGCCGTTTGAAAACAAGGTACTGATTGATGATGTCTATTCGGGCGGAACGCCTGACGACGGAGATTATATGCTGCTCTCTCAGGCCATGGCGGAAGGTTTATTTCATCCTCGCTGCCGTCACGGTCTCGGAACGTATTACCCTGAGCTTGAGGATATCGTCCATTATGAAACGGAAGATAACAAGCTGAACGAATACGGCACGGAAGAGCTCAACAGGGCGCATGTTGAAAATATGATCCAAAAGTACAAGCGGCTGACTGTCGGAAGCATTGACCCTGACAATATTGCGAAATATCAGGCAAGGCTCAATGAGTGGGAGAAACGAAAGACAGAAATAAAAAGCAATCCGGCTGCGGAAACTGTTGACATTGAAACCAAAAAATATTATAATTTAAGCACAGACAGAGAGCAGTTTTCCAGATACAAGGCAACGCTTAAAGAGCTGTTCCCGTCAAAGTTTGAGGACTTTCAAAAGATTAAATACGGAGATCCTGAATTATGGAAATCGCTCAAGGCGAAATACAGAATTGTCAATCAGTACAAGATTGATTCCGGTGATTTGGGTGTTGAAGAAATACTCAGGCTTGATGATGTCGTAATTACCGAAAAAAGAACGATGTTTACAAGTGATTTTAAAAAGGGCGGAAATATTGCGGGAGCATATACCGACGGCGACAAGGCAAATATGTATTTTTCACATAGCAGACTGTCGGACAGCACAAAGGGCTATAAGGGAAAATCAAACCTTGTGTTGTTAAAAGATAACCGCAGATTTTCGTATATTGATGTTATTGATAAAGGTAATTCAATAAGAGGAGAAACTTATCAAGACACGGAAGCAAAGCTATTTGAATATTTCGCAGATCTATATGAGAGAAAACCGTTTAAGTCAATTACAATGCTTTCAGAAAGAGGCATGTGTGACAGCTGCAAAGGTGTAATGAAACAATTCAAAGAGCAATTCCCCGATGTTGAGGTAAGAGCTATATCAAACAAGAAAACCATAGGCAATGTATGGAAGTATAGGAGAGAAAAATGAGATATGATTTGACTTATGAAGCAATGCGAGACAGTTTTGCAGAAAGAGTAAGAACGAGCAAATTGACAAAGGGAGCTCCAGCGCAGGTGAGTTGGCTCTATGAGTTTGATGAAAACGAACTTGAAGAAGCAGAAAGATTAAATGTATTGCTTCCTTTGATAAAATGGCAAATACAAATCGGTGATCTGACCGAGGAACTAAGCGACGAACTGTTTTTGTATTACAAGGACTACAAAGAGGGCAGACTCGACGGAATTCTTGATGATGAAGAAAAAGACGAGGTAATCAAGGACCTCACAGACTGCTATAACAAAGTCTTTAGCAAGTAATTTAATATCATACCAAGCACCCTGAGAAATCAAGGTGCTTTTTTCATGCCTATAATTTCAGCGTTGCCGTATTGGTGACGCTGTTTTTATATCAAAAATACAGTTTGCCCGTATCTGAAACAACGGGGTGCGGATGTCCTTATCCGTAAAAAAGGAGAGTATATGGCTGAAGAAGTCAACAACACAGAGAATACAGAAAACGGCAATGTACAGCAGGACACAAATACAGGTGCGGCAAATACGGAGCCGGAGAAGAAGTATTCCGAGGAGGAGATGAATGGTATCTCCAAGAAAAACAGCGAAAAGGCTGTTGCCAAGGTTCTCAGAGAGCTTGGCATCACAGACAGGGTCAAAGCAAAGGAAATCCTTTCCAAGGCGGCAGCGGAGGAAGCGGCAAACTCAGAGAACAACGGTACCGGCGAAGAGATGTCGCAAATTCAGCAGGCGCTTGCCAAAGAGAGAGAACGTGCGGACGGCGCAGTGCTTGAAAGCCTGCTTCTTGCCGCTCATGTTGACGCAAAGAAGGTCACAAAAGCCGCAAGGCTCGTTGAACGTGACAAATGCGTTGACGAGGACGGAATCTTTGACCGCGAAAAGGCATCGGCACAGGTTGCCGAGCTTTTGAAAGAATGGCCTGAACTTGTCGTTAAGGCTGACGAAAGCAACGTCGGCTTTGTTATCGGCGGCGACGGCAAACAGGGCGCAGATCAGAAGAAAACGCCCGAAAAGAAAGTTCCGCAGAAACGCTGGAACAGATTTAACTAAGAAAGGAAGATTTTAAATGTCAAACATTAACTATGCTCAGCAGTGGGCACCGGAGCTTCTTGATATCCTCATACAGGGTTCAATGATTTCTCCGTTTATCACAACCAATGTAAAGTGGCTCGGTGCAAAGACTTTCCACTTTACACAGATGTCAACCTCAGGCTATAAGAGCCACAACCGTAACGGCGGCTGGAACAGAGGTAACTTTGTTCAGGCTGATGTGCCGTTCACTCTTATGCACGACAGAGATGTTGAATTCTGCGTTGACAGACTTGACGTGGACGAGAGCAACGCAACCGCTTCAATCAAGAACATTTCCGAGACATTCACCAGCACACAGAGCGTTCCCGAAGCAAACGCATTGTTCTTCTCACGCTGTGCGACCAAGGCAAAGTCACTCGCAGGCTATCACAGCGAGACGGCGATCTCAGCGTACACAGCCGACAATGTATATTCAAAGCTCAAGGGCTATATCAGTCATCTTCGCCGTTACAGAGCAATGGGCGCACTTGTCATGTATGTGCGCTCGGATATTATGGACTTGCTCGAAAGGTCAACAGAGCTTCAGCGCAAGATCGAGCTTACTCAGATCGCTGAGGGCGGTATGGGTATCGAAACGAGAGTAACTTCAATCGACGGTGTACCGATTTTTGAGGTCATTGACGATGAGGTATTTTATGACAGCTTCGATTTTGATTCCGAGGACGGCGGCTTTGTTCCTGCTTCAGCTTCAGCCGCCGTTTATGAGCTTACATCAGACGTGGCGGTTGATTCAAGCAAGACCTATTACACACGCAGCGGCTCTGAGGGTGCGTACACATATACAGCGGTCAAGTCTCCCACAGTAGGCTCGATTTCGACTTACTACGAAATGACAAAGCCTGCCGTTGAGGGCTCAAAGAAGATCAATGTCCTCATTGCTTCGCCGCTTACAACCAAGTTTGTACCGAAGCTCTCGAGCATTTATTACTTTGCACCGGGCGGACACACACAGGGCGACTGCTATCTTTATCAGAACAGAGCTTTCTCGGATGTCTTTACTTTCCCGAACGGCAAGAACAACAAGATTGACAGCCTTTACGTTGACGTTGAGGCCTAAGGAGTAATCAACATGGCTTATGCTGACTTTTCGGATTATCGAAATATAATCGGTGAGGACGATATCCTCGAAACAAAAGAGATAGAGGATAATTTGGAGTTAGCCTCTGTCAAGATTGATGAAATGACTTTCGGGCGAATTAACGGGGTGGGATTTGACGATCTCACTCCGTTTCAGCGTGAGTGCATACGTAAAGCGACCTGCTATCAGGCACAGTATATTGTTGAGAACGGCTACGATGAACCCGACGTGTCAAGCTATACCGTCGGCAAACTGAGTGTCACACAGGGACAGCAGGAGAGCGGAGCGAGCAAAAATCATATGAACCCGACCGCTCTTGCATTGCTCAGAAAATCGGGGCTTATGTGGCGAGGTGCTTGATATGGCGAGGAGAGTTAAAAGGCTCGGCTTTCCCGCTTGGCTTCTCAACAACGAATGTGTTATTTCCGTTGATATGGAGGAGCTGAACGAGGACGGCGAAACGGTCGTATATAAGACCGAACCGATGAAGTGTATATTCGACGAAGCGTCAAAGACTGTGTTTACGGCTGACGGCAAGAGAGTAACGCTCGCAGGGACTGTTATCGTCAAGGGCGATTTTGCCCCTGCATTGCCTATCTTATCAAGCGGCACCGTGACAATCAACGGACGAACAATGCAGATATATTCTGCCGCACGTCCGAGAAATCCTGACGGCACGGTGCACCACACGGAATTTGAGGTGATGTGATGAGCGTTAAGGTGAAAATCAATCACAAAAATTTGGCAGCAATAGAAAAAAATGCGGAGCAGGCTCTTGTAAAAACGGCTGATGCCATTAAAACGGACGTTCAGCAATCTCAAACAATGCCGTTCAAGACCGGAGCACTTCAAAACCGTTCTACTTTCGTTGATAAAAGTCAGGCAAAGGATTTCAAGGTCAGTATTGTATCCGATACACCGTATGCAAGGCGTTTATATTTTCACCCTGAATATAATTTCAGTCATTTACACAACAAAAATGCAGGCGGCGAATGGTTTGAACCGTATATTACGGGAGAAAAACAGGATTACGCACAACGAATTTTTGAGAGATTTATGCACAACGGAATGAAACGTTTAGGAGGATAAAATGACACTTTCGGATTTGAGAGATTATTTTAAGTCGGATTTTCCGTGGAAAGAAAGCATTTCCGTCGGAAAGATTGACAAGAACAAGGAACGGGCAGTGTGCTTTTATCATTCAAAGGTTTCACGTCCGAAAATTAACACTATCGGCGGCAAGGGTAACAGGTCATATACCGTACTGCCGATTTCCGTTTTGCTGCGCTTCGGCAAGAATTACGAAGCAGCGGCAGAGAAAGCCGAAGAGATTTACAATTTCTTTGACGAGAGAACATTTGACCTTAACAACGAGCGTATTTTTGTTATATCGCCGTATAACGCGCCCATTGATTTGGGCACAGACGATCAGGGCGTATATGAAAATTCGCTTGAATTTGATTTATATATTACAAAGAAAGGTGATTGATTATGGCTACAGAATTCAAAGGCGTATTTCCCGTAAACGAAATGGACTTCCGAATTGACAAGAGCTCGGAAACTTCACGTTCGGTAAATCCGTCAGATGACGATTATGTAACAATAGCCGATATGGAATCAGCGTCAATAGCCGTTGATACGGGTGTTGAAACTTGGAATCCGTTGGAGGCGAAGGGCTGGCAGAGAGCACTTGCGACGGCTAAAGCCATTACGATATCAATGTCGGGCAAGCGCAACATCGGCGACCCCGGTAACGACTATGTTGCAAGCAAGCTGTTGAAAAACGGTCAGGCTTGTAATACAACGTACAAGATTACATTCCCGAACGGTGACACTCTTGTTGTACCGAGTGTAATTCAGGTAAAGAGCGTTGCGGGTGCGGATTCAACAAATGTTGCACCGCTTGAAGTTGATCTCGTTTCGGACGGTAAACCGACATATACAAAGGCGACAACACAGAATACAAATCCGTCATCGAATTAAATCCAACGGGGACAGGGTGGCTTGTCCCCGATTATTTTTTAAAAGGAGTTTTTTTATTATGAAAATCATCGATACAAAGGGCGCAATTCTTTCGGGTGATAACCACCCGTCACTTAAAATCGGCGACAAGCTCTATACGGTTGACGATCGCCGTTCCACATGGAAGAAGATCGAAGCTGTTCAGAACGACGACAGCATCATCGAAAAGGACGAGGAAATCATCAGACTTGCTCTCGGTAAGGAGAATGCTGACGAGATTCTCAATAACGAGGATCTTTCTGTCCTCGATTTTACAAATCTTACATTCTTTATCATGTCCGCAATCACAGGTGAGGACTACGACGAACTCAAAAAGGCGGCAAGAGAAAGAAAAAACTAACCGAAGAATCGTATTACGATGAAGATTTTGACGAGGCTCTGATTATATCGAGCTTTGCCAAACAGTACGGAATACGATTGATGCAGGAAGATATTTCGGTCTCAGAATACAGAAAATTACTTGTTGGAATTATGGGCGATACACCTCTCGGCGAGGTTGTGAGGATAAGAGCGGAAACCGACCGTGAAACAATTGAGCGTATGACGGCACAGGAAAAGAAAATTCGCTCGGAATGGCAGAAGTTTAGGGCTTCTCAGAACCAAACGCCGCAGATTACAATATCGCTTGAGCAGTTCCAGCAGATGATGAAATCATTAGCGGGGTGATAAAATGGCAAACGTAGGAACGCTCACTTTTTAGCTCCAGCTGAATAAAGACCAATTTAAAAAGGACGTTGTCTCTGCCGCAAAGTCGGCACAAAAAACTTGCGGACAGTCCGCTACGGGTATCTCGTCGGCGTTCACAGGTGCTTTCAAAAAAATCGGCGTTGCGGCGGCAACTGCTTTTTCGGTTAAAGCGATAACGGCCTTTTCAAAGGAATGTATTGATCTCGGTTCCGACCTGACGGAAGTGCAGAATGTTGTTGACGTTACTTTCGGTCAGGGAGCAAGCAAGATCAATACGTGGGCGAAAACAACAGCGTCGGCGTTCGGAATATCCGAGCTGTCGGCGAAACAATACAGCGGCACAATGGGCGCAATGCTCAAGTCAATGGGCTTGACGACAGATGCGTCACTGAACATGTCGCAAAAAATAACCGAGCTTGCGGGAGATTTGGCGTCGTTCTATAATCTTGACGTTGACGACGCTTTCACAAAGATAAGGTCGGGAATTTCGGGCGAAACCGAGCCCTTGAAACAGCTCGGTATCAACATGTCAGTGGCTAATTTGGAAGCCTATGCAATGTCGAAAGGCATAACAACGGCTTATCAGAAGATGTCACAGGCAGATCAAGCACTGCTGCGATATAACTACCTGCTGTCCGTAACCGCCGATGCACAGGGTGACTTTTCACGAACATCTGATTCCTGGGCGAATCAGGTGCGAATATTATCCCTAAACTTTGATTCGCTGAAATCAAACATCGGTCAGCTGTTGATTACAGCACTGACACCGCTGTTGAAACAGCTTAACACTCTTATTGAATATGCGAACAGAGCGGCGAGTGCGATTGCAGGACTGTTCAGCGGCTCTGTTGCAACAGCCACAGCAGGAGCAGGGTCGGCAATGTCGGGACTTTCGGGCTCGGCGGTTGATGCCGCAAGCGACATAATGTCAACGGGCACAGCGGCGGAAAAAGCGGCAAAAAAGGTCAAAAATGCATTTGCTGCCTATGACGAGATCAACACGCTTGGCAAAAACGATTCCGACAGTAGCGGGTCTGACATAAGCGGTGCTTTAGGCAGTGCAACAACAGGAAGTGCGTTCGATACAAAGCAAACCGATAAGGGCTTGACGGAAACAGAGAAGAAAATTGAACGTTTAAAAAACAAGCTAAAAGGTTTTTGGACTGGATTTTCTTCCGGTTTTGCAAAGGAAAAAGCTCAGCTTGACAAGCTTATAAATCAGACGAAAAGTATATTCTCAAAGGTTTGGAAGGATATTAAATCTCTCGGTTCACCGCTCAAAAATTGGGTAGAAACAGATTTAATATCTTTGTTTGAGACGTTTGCACACACAGTCACTGATATCTTTCTTGGACTGTGGGATACGCTTAATCTCGTATTCGGTTCTACGTGGGATAACCTGATTTTTCCGTGCATTGAAAAATTTGTTACAGTCGGGTTGCCGATTATAACTCAATTCAAAGAACAAGGTTTACTAACGCTTCTCACAGCTTTTGAATCGGTCAAAGAAGTGTTCGATAAGGTCTGGACTGAGGGAATAATTCCGGTAATGCAGTTGTTCGCGAAGGTCTATTCAGATGCACTTGATATTGTAGCTGACAAATGGGCAAAGTTTGGAAAGCCGATTTTTGACGGATTGCGTGGAGCTATTGAAAATATCAAAGAGAGCGTTTTAAGCGCATGGAACGGAAAAATAAAGCCTTGCTTAGATATTGTTATGCAGGCGCTTAACGAGATTTGGGACGAACATCTTAAACCACTATGGGATAATATCACCGACTTTGTTGGCGAACTGATAACAGCAGCACTTGATATTTATAACAAGGCTATTCATCCATTGTGCTTGTGGCTTAAAGAAAAGCTCTACCCGCATTTTGTTGAGGCATTTCAAAATATCGTTGATTTTGTTAAGCCGATAATAAATAGTCTGATTGATTACTTTAACGGATTTATCACAAAGCTGAAAGGCTTGGTACAGTTTATTGCAGGCGTATTCACAGGCGATTGGAAAAGAGCTTGGGAGGGCATAAAAAATATCTTTAAGGGTCAATGGCAGCAAATAGCGGCTATAATAAAGGTGCCAATAAATTTAACATTAAACTCTGTTGAAAAATTCGTAAACAGTATTCTTAAGGGCTTTAATCGTTTTGCAAATACGATTAATAGGATAAATATAAAGGTTCCCGATTTCTTAGGCGGGGGTGGCTGGCAGCCGCACATTCCGGTTGCTTCAATGGTTACATTGCCTCGCCTTTATACAGGCGGCTATCTCAAAGCCAATAATCCGACGCTTGCGGTCGTCGGCGATAACAAACGAGAGGGTGAGATCATTACTCCCGAATCGAAGATCAGGGAACAGGTTAAACTGGCAATGCAGGAAATGGGCGCCGCAGTAAATAATGGCATTCAGACAGTTAAACTGCAAATTGAGCTGCTTATCAAATATCCCGATGGCAGAACTGTCATTAAGCAGATCAACGAAGCTCAGGTAGCCGAAGGTCGTATTCTTTTGGAGATATAAAGGAGCGTTACATATGGATAAATATGAAGTATAGGTCAACGGGACTACTAAGCTCAAAGCCGACCATATGAGCTGGGAATATCCGCAAACCGACGGCGACGGCAGCGGCGCAACCGATGAAAATGTAATGATAAGAGAGGTTTTACCCGAAAGGGATAAAATCTCTCTTTCTTTTCAGGGTGAGGGGCTGACCGAAGCCGACATAAGAACAATTTTAACCGTCAGACATTATGAAACCTGCACGGTCAATTATTATGATTTGTACGCAGGAACAAGGGTCACACGAACCATGTATCCTGTTTCCGATGCAATAAAAACAAAGTACATGACGGACAGCGGCGAATTTATCGTAGAGCCGTTTGAGCTGCGATTTATTCAGACGATACCGGTTTAAGGAGGAATGATATATGTACAATCCGGGCGGAGAGTATCTGTCTTATATTAAAGACAGCACAATCCGAAAACCGAGATCTAAGATCGTGGTTGACGGAAAAACATATACAGGATTAGAACATCTTGTTTCATTTCCGAAAATCACGCATGAGACGGAGAAAATGATAGGCGGCTTTCCGGCAAAAACCTGTGAATTTGAGCTTTATAACCTCGACGGTAGCTTGAACCTTAACGGTAAAGAGGTTCAGGTTTATCGTGGACTTGATATCAGCGATACTAAGACGGTGTGGGTGCCTATGGGCTTGTTCTATGCTGACGGTGAAGATGTGACGAACAATTCGACCAAACGCACAATTCAGTTCAAGGGAACAGACCGTACACGCTTATTTGATACTCCGTTTGAAAATGTCTACCGTAACGGGATAATTCCTGCAGAAACAGTAGTATCAACCGTCGTAGAGAAAATTTGCTTAAAACATGGCTTGTCCGTTGATACGGCAACGAAAGCCAATATCATTTCTTATCGTTTTACCGAAGCTGTAGGAACGCCCGAGAGTACAACGGACAGGCAGACGATTTCATGGATTGCCGAACTGAGTGGCTGTATCCCGATTATTTCACGTGACGGTCAAAGCCTCGTATTTACAAGACCGACATACAAGGGAACGGTAACAGAAGCGGGAAAAACATACCCAAGCGGAGCCTATGCGGATAAAAGCAAATACAAGACATTATCGGCTGAACCTCTTTACGGTCCTGTCAATGCCGTATCTTTTGGTCATGCCGACTACGATGACTCATATGTTTATCAGGACGATGCAGACGTTCAAGCAAACGGTCTGCACGAATGGCAGATCAATGATAATCCGCTCGTTGAAAACGACAGGACGGGCATTGCGCCGAAGGTATTTGCAAAAATAAAGGGCATGAAGCTGTACCCGTTCAATCTGACTGATTTCATTGATGATTACCTGTTTGACATCAACGACGGAATACAAATAAAGAAAAAAGACGGAACACATATAATGTCTTATGTCCTCGGCGTGAGCACAACGTCGCGAATTCGTTCAACCTTTAAGGCAGGAACGCAGGACTCGTCAACGGCTGATAGAAACCTTGCCGGAAGTATAAAAGCAGATCTCAAAAGTGTAAAACTGAGCGTTGACCATGTTAACAATCAGATAACGGCACTTGTTAAGGATTCCGATGAAAAATATACAGAACTGAAACAAACTTCCGAAGAATTGAGCGGAGCGTTGATTGATACCAAGAATGATCTTGAAGCAGAAATCACGGCAACTGCTTCGGCGGCAACAAGCCAATATACGGCGCTGAAAACGGAGGTTGAGAAAAACTATGTGGCGAACAGCACATACAATACGTTTGTAAATCAGACCGCCGAAAAGTTTTCAACACAGGCAAAGTCAATCAAGAATATTCAGGACGCAGGATTCATCACCGAGGAGCGGTGCAATTCGCTCATTGAAGCACAGTCGGACAAGATTACGCTTTCGGTTGAGGAAAATCTTAAAATCGGCACAAGAAATATTCTGCTGAATTCCGAGTGCTTTGCAGGGTTCACACCGACGAAATATAAGGTTAAAACAGCGTCAATGGTCCCTTCAATTTCCGATACCTATGTACCTTCGGGTAAGTATTCTGTTGTTGGCTTCGATTCCGTGTCGGACGGCGAAAGCACAACAAGAGGCGTAAGCTTTGTTGGAACCGATATTCTCGGTCAAAGCACAATTGATAAAATCAAGCCAAATACAACATATACCTTGTCATTTTGGCTCAGAACAAGGAGCGGTGCACAAGTAGATGAGCTCACGAAATATGCTGTTATTTATGCCGGAGATAATGCAAATGTCACTCTTGATACAAGCCGCAGCATTACACCGAAGCCCACAGAATCGTGGCAGAAATATGTTCTGACGTTCAAAATTACGGGCACAATAAGTAAATTCTATATAAGGATGTTCTTCGAGAACTGCAAGGATGGTACGCAAAAACCGAGTGAGGCAGATGTTCAATATTGGATTGATATTTCCTCATTCAAGCTTGAAGAAGGCAACATTGCTACCGATTGGACGCCGTCGGCGGAAGATACCGAAAAGTCCGTACAAGCTAAAATAGATATGTGCGTAAAGATGGATGAGAACGGAAATCTCGAATCCGAAATCAACATATCAAGTGATAAATTAACTATTGACACACAGAATTTTACACTTGCAAAAGACGGTACTATGACGTGTGAAAATGCTAATTTAACGAATGCTACTATTTCAGGAACCATAACGGCAGTTAATGCTATATTGGGCGGTTGGCACATAGCGGACAACGAACTTTATTCTACATGCGGTAGCTGTACCGCACACATTAAAGCCCCACAATCTTCATCAGAATATTTCTTTGCAGTTAGGGAATCACTCGGCGATAATAAGTACACAAGCAATTTTGCGATAAATACCGACGGTTCTGTGTATATGAACAACCTTCTTGCAGCAGAGTTAGGAATTACCATAAAAACGATTGATTCCAAAAGCAATAGATATATTGAAAATCTAACATTTCACGGGCTAACCCAAGGCAATAAATATTACGATGCTATTACCGCAGCGCACGACCTCACAATTGACGCAAGTAATATACATTTGTATCCGGACGGGGGTGTATATTTACACAACTACGTTTATCTGAGCAGTTATGCAAGCGGAAAAGCAGGGAAAGCGGCATTGTATGTTGATACTAAAACGGGTGAAATAACTGTTGAAAATTAACAAGGAGGCACACATGAAAACATCAATCAAACAAATTTTAAACGCCCGTGAGACACTTTCACGGCTTGCGGGGCGGACATTGCCCGTCAAGCAGAGCTACAGACTGGCAAAGCTCATTAAAGTCATTGACGGCGAAATCAATGTGTACGACGGCGAACGTATCAAGCTCTGCGAGAAGTACGGCACGCTGAACAAGGAAAAGCATATCTACGAGTTTGAGGACGAGGCGTACAAGAGCTTTGAGGCTGATATAAACGTCTTGCAGAGCCAAGAGGTCGAGCTTGATATCAAGCTGATTGACATCAGCGACCTTGAGCTTTCGGCGCAGGATATCATCAGTATTGAGCCTTTTATTGAGGTGATCACCGATGATTAACCGTATTACAGTCAGCGAAAAAAGGGGATTGTTTCCCGAATATTCAAGTCTCGGCACGATAGGGGAGAAGAACGCAACGACGCTGTTGTTTCTTCTCCCTTCGTCGTTGCAGGGATACAGCGAAAATATCGTCTGTGAGACCGCACAGGGCAGTTTTAATTATGATGTATCAAACGATACTTTTGACCTGCCGAGCGAGGTTCTGACGGACAGCACTCTGAAATTACAGCTTGTTTTAAAGGATGGTGACAAAGTCATATGGAAGTCAATTCCGTACACATTTACCCTCAATCCGACCCTTGACGACAGCGGCGAAAACGTCGTTGAAAAGGCAAAATCGGAGCAGAGAGAGACCGACAGGACGGAGCTTGGAAATGCTCTGAGAGAAGCAACGGGAGAGGACTATGAAGCTGACAATTGGGAAAAATTGATTGAAAATGTCGGAGCACTTATTGTCTTAACTGACGAAAACAAGAACGCCCTTGAAAATAACAAACACATCAGCTTTCTGTTTGAACGCTCTACGCAACCGCCCTCAATTCTTTACGGCGATTATGCGGTTGCTGATGATGAAGCTTCGGACTATATTGACTCTGACGGTCTTGTCGTTACGCCTTATTTGGATACGCCTAATGCATTATATTCCGCAGGTACTCGTTTTAGCAGCAAGATTAGCAACGTCGAAATAAACGTGTCAGGGGTTGACAATTCGGGATTTAATAAATCAAGCGGCAATACAAGCTCAGTCTTTTGGCTTAGTGGTACGAATGTCAAAAAGATGGTGCTCATGGGCTCTCAAAATATAGCGAACATGGCGTTCCTATTCAGTAATTCTCCCGTGGAAGAACTTACACTCCTTGAAACAGGGGAGAAAAGAGAGGACATCACGTACAGAAATGGTTGGGAATGGACATTCAACGGTTGCTCAAATCTCAAATATATCTTTGGAACGCCGCTTGACATAACCCGAAGTGGAGGTTCAAGCGGATTTAACATGTTCGCCGGGTGTGTAAATTTGCGCTATGTCGGCATTAAGCCCAAAACCATAACAGGGCACCTTGCCATGGGTGACTGTTCAAACCTCACAAAGTCAAACATGGAGGCGATTATCAGTCTTTTAAACGGCTGCCGTGATTGGATAAATGCCGAAACAGCGTCCTGCTCGCTCACGCTGAACAGCGCTTGCAAGGACGATCTGAAAAATCAGAAATGTCATTGCAACAAAGAGACGGGCGAATATATCAGCCACAACACCTATCTACAATCTTCTGAGGAGGAGCAGAAAAATTACGGCGCCGAGGTAAGTTATATAGCGGCATTCACTCACCAAGGCCCAATATATAGCGGCACTGCTGAGGTTTGGTACAAGGGAAAAGGAGTGACATTGGCATGGAGTTAATTATTAAAACCGAGCAAGGATTTATTCAGGTGCTTCCGCCCGATGGATACAAAATTCGTTTGAACGGAGATAATACGCAGAGCTTCACGGAAGTTGATATACCGCTCGGCAACAAGGCTGAGGTTAAAAAGTACATTGCCGTACCGCTCGACGAACCGGATGAGACGGTCGAAAATCCTCCGATAACGCCGACAGAGGACGAAGAAATCAGCGACAGCGAAGCGCTGTCTATAATAATTTCGGGAGGTAATGACAATGACGAGAGCGGAAGCTAAAGCTTACAGAAATAAGGTCGTACAGGGTGAAACGGTTGAAAAGCTCGGCGGCATTACGGAGAAAATCGAGCAGTCAGATAAAATCGGGTATGATTGGCACAACTACTATGTTGGCGATAAGCTTGTAAAATCTATATACGTTGAGCAGGACAACCCCATTGGCACGCAGAATAACCCGTTTGAATGGTCGCCAGGTATGAAGCTGATACTAAACGGATATTACACATACAACGGCAAGAGGTATGTCGCTGTTGCCGAAGGTTCGCCCGAAACAATCACAGAAGAATATCTCGTTGAATTTTAATTTAAGGAGGAATCATAACATGACACCAACAGGAAACAGACTTATTGATACAATCATATATGTTGCAGGCTCGGCAATCGCATTCAACGTGATTTTGCCGATTTTTGCACTGATAATCGAGTTTTTAAATGCTTTGATGTGAGGTGAGAGTATGAGCGAAAACATATCGACAGAGGAGCGAATTGCAAAGCTCGAAAGCGAGAATGTGACATTGTTTCACTATATCAAAGAAATAAAGGACGAACAAAAGGAGTTCCGCAAACTCGTAGCTGCGGTTGAAAAGATAGCCAATCAGACGGCGGACAACAGAGAAATGCTTGAGCAGAACAATACCAAGCTTGACGACATTTCGGCACGTTTGACGGACGTTGAACATCAGCCGGCAGAATCAGCAAAGAAAAGAGCCGACAAAATATCGGACACGGTTGTTGCGGTCGTTGTGACCGGAATTGTGAACGCAATAATTACGGCTTTAATTACATTCTTAACCAAATAAGGAGGAATCATCATGAAAAAAATCAATCTCAAGGGCGTTACAGCTCAGACCTGGGCGAGAACTCTCGTTCTTGTCCTCGCCCTCATCAGCCAGCTTGCTGTTATCCTCGGCAAGAGAAGCGAAGCAATCGACATTGATCAATGGCAGGAGTATGTTACATACGCTTTCACCGTCGGCGCTTCTCTCGTCGCATGGTGGAAGAACAATTCGTTTACCAACAAAGCACAGACAGCTGACAATATTTTGAACGGAGGTGACGACAATGGCTAAGAGAGTATATGTCGGCATCGGTCACGGCGGTTATGACTCCGGAGCTGTCGGCAATGGCTTCAAGGAAAAGGACTTGACACTTTCCATCGGCAAGTATTGCAATGAGCGTTTAAAGCAGTACGGCATTGAAACAAAGATCAGCCGCACAACCGATTGTGACTCGTCAATCAATTCAAAGGTTGCCGCTTCCAATGCGTTTAATGCTGATGTCTGCATGGATATCCACATCAACGCAGGCGGCGGAGACGGCTCGGAGGTTTATTATTCCCATGTTTCCCCGAACGGCAAGAAGCTCGCACAGTCTATTGTGGACGCTACACTTGCTATACGTCAGAACACAAGAGGTATTAAGACGAGAGTTGATGATGACGGTACGGACTACTACGGCATGATCCGTATGACAGATGCTCCGGCGGTGCTTGTTGAGTGTGCATTCATCGACAACGCAACAGACATTCAGATCATCAATACCGAAGCCAAGCGCAAGGTGTTTGGTTATGCGATCGCCGACGGCGTTGCAAAGTATCTTGGCGTTAAAATGCCGACCGCAAAGCCCACTACACCGAGCAAGCCGACAACCGCAACAGTCAAGATCGAAGCACCGAACCTCAAGGATTACCTCAAGGAAGGCGACAGAAATCTTGCTGTCTATTCTTACAAACAGCAGCTTGCCTTACTCAAGAAGAAAGGTATCATCGCGCAGGGTGTTGACAACAACGAAATTTTCGGCGCAGGAACAAAGACAGCCACAAAACAGATCCAGCTCGCCGCAGGCATAACCGTCGACGGTCTTGCAGGTCCGCAGACAATCCGTGCTTGCTATGTCCTGGCAGCGAAGTGAGTTTTAAAATTATAATCAAACTTTTAAAGATTTTTGATAAGTTTTAAAAATGTTGGAGTAAGCAGTTATGTTTTCACCGCCAAAGATAAGCGGCACTGTCATTGACGGTGAAACGACTTCTTTAAAAACAAATTTGACAAAGCACAATATTAATGGTATGATTTCTTAAAAAACGAGGAGAAAATATCATGCCGCAAAAAAGTTTTAATGTGGTTGTGAATAAGAATAAAGTGAAAATATACAAGATGGAAAATCAACTTTGCGTAAATGATTTTATTCGAAATTTACAATTAGCTTTAAAATGGATTAAAAGAAATTCACTTAACACTATCGAGATAGAATGTTTGTGTGCAAGGGAACATATATTTCCAGACGCATGCTTACCTATTAGCGCTATAATTCAAGAATTTAAGATAATAAATAATGTTGAAATAAAAATAAAAATAAAAAACAATAATTATTTGAAAAATTGTCATTTTGATAATCCTTTAAATTTACCTGCCGAAGCTATAAGTCAATCAAAAAATGTTTTAAATAAAATTTATGTATATGAATCCAAAGGTGGAGAGAGTGATCAAGCTGTTGCGTTAAATCAAGCTTTTGTAGACTGCTTAAGCAGAACCGTGGAATGTGAGGAAGGTGTTCTTAAAGGTCTACTTTGGTGTATCTATGAAGTTATGGATAATGTACTTATTCATAGCAAAAGCGATCGAGGATATGTTATGGCTCAATATCATAAAAAAACTCACAGATTGGCGATATGTGTTCACGATTGTGGCATTGGCATCTACAACTCTCTTAAAGAAGGTGCTTATAAACCTAAAAATGAACCGGATGCAATTAAACTTGCCTTACAAGAGGGAATTAGTGACGGAAATGGTCAAGGAAATGGGTTGTATGGACTTTCACAATTTGTAAAAGCAAATGGAGGCAGATTTATTGTATCTACAGGAAAATCTTCTCTGATTTTTAAAAATGGGCAATGGTCTTCAAATGAACAAAATCCTATATTAAGCAAAAATCATTTAAGTACCACCGTAGATTTCCAAATTGACTTAAATAAAAGGACAGATATTACCGAAGCGTTAAAAAGTATAGGTGGTATTGACGATAGCGATTTACGAATAGAGAACATGTTACAAGTAGAAACAGATACGTATATTTATGTCATTTCGCAAAATGCGCAAGATTTTGGTACAAGACAATCTGGAAAACATTTAAGAAATGATATTATTAATATTTTAAGAAGAACTAAGAAACCTATTTGTATTGATTTTTCGGAAGTATTGATTGCAAGCTCTTCTTTTATGGATGAACTCATTGCTCAAATGGTTATAAAACTTGGATATGTTCAATTTAATCAATTGGTATCTATAACAAACATGAATGAAGATTTAACTCATTTGTGTAACAGGGCAGTAGCTATAAGAACAAATCAAGAATGGAATGAAAGATAGAGTCTAAAAATTTTGTGAACACAATATATTGTATGATGATTTATAATTTCCAAATTAGGAATAATTTTTTTTACAAAAAGTATTTACATTTTGTGTTTTTTCGTATAATATATGTGTACAGAGAATTTTTCTCTAGCCAAAGATCCATATGATTCGGCTGAAGATTGCATATGGGGAGGTCTGCAAGCGGTTGTGTATGAACCGGGTTCAGCTATGTCTTGAAAGGCAAAAAATACACTTTGTTCAAAGAATGAGAATGGCGAAAGCCATTCTTTTTCTTTATAATTAATAATTATTTAGAAAGAAATATAAAACTTATCCCCGGATTACCACTTATGTGATAGTTCGGGGCTTTTTGCGTTTATGGGACTAATTTTGACTTGCATTTTGACTTGCATACTTGCATTTTGACTTGCATTTTTAGAGGTAATTTGCGGTAAAATTAAGCGGATTAGAGAAGCTGAAAACAAGAAAAAAGCCTTATTTATCAACGTTTTCATTGATAAATAAGACTTTCAGTAAGTGGTCGGAGTGGCGGGATTTGAACCCACGGCCTCTTGGTCCCGAACCAAGCACGCTACCATCTGCGCTACACCCCGACAACGCTTGAATATTATATACTATAATCATCATAAAATCAAGTGTTTTTCTAAAAAATTTTGATTTTTTTTAGAAAAACAGATGAATTGAGATAAAGGAAAAATAAATGCGTTAGTGATAGGACATCTATTGCGGTAATTGCTTACTTCCTGTACTGTTATTTTGCAGAGCTTTTTTGCCGAAACGTCGCAGGTGCGTCACTTGACTGAGAATCCATTGACTTTTTCGAGCTGTGGGCGTAGAATTACGGCAAGGTGAAAGTGCGGGAACGCTGAGGTGAACAGGCGCCGTCCGTCGGTGTGTTTCCGGCTGTCAACTTTAACTTGTTGAAAGGATTGATCTTATGATCGAAAAAAATATGCTTGGAAAATTCATCAGAATAAAGAGAGAGAATGCCGGACTTTCTCAAAAGCAGTTTGCCGAACAGCTCTTTGTGACCGAGTCGGCTGTTTCAAAATGGGAGAGGGGAGTTAATTATCCCGACATCACAATGATCTCCGACATTTGCCGTGTGCTGAATATAAGCGAAAAGGAGCTTATCACGGCTTCGGATGACACAGCATATCGGCAGATGAAAAAGCAGTCGGCAAAATATGAGAGAATTCAAAAGCTTACGTTTTGGATCCCGACCTCGGCATATATTTTTAGTTTTATTATTTGCCTTATTTGTGCCTTATGCGGCGTCATGCCGTTTTCGACCCTGTTCATTGTTACGGCGAGTCTTTTTTGTGCATTTCTTTTCTTCCCGTCGGTTACGAATTTTTTCAGTAATCAAAAGATGCTTGCCTATCTTGCTTCATCGGCGATAGGTGTTATATTGTTGCTTGTTGTATGCGGAATCGCAACAAAGAGCATTACATGGGTCCCGACAGCGGTCATGGGGACATTGCTTGGATATTCTGCCGTATTTCTGCCGATTGTTTTAAAAAAATATTCAAAAGCAGGATTTGTTTCAACGCATAAAACATTTATAAGCATTATCGCCGATACGGTGCTGACAATCATTCTCGTTGCAACGGTTCAAATTCTTACACCGATAAATTTACGCAGTGCGGAACTGACGGTGCTTTATTGTTTCTGTCCGTTGCTGATAACAGGTCTTGTTGTCAGTCTCAGACTTAACGGGCTGATAAAAGGCGGAATTTGTACGGTTATATTCGGTATTTATGCTTTCTTTGCGAACTATTTTGTCGGCTTGGTTTATGATGTTCCGACAGACATGGCAATCAATCTGTCGGATTGGGCAACATATACCAACGGAAATGTGCTGCTGACTGTGCTGGTCACATGCTCTGCGGTTGGAATAGGTCTCATCGGCTGTGGAATAAAGAAAAGCAGAAAGTAAATAGAAAAGGGCTGTGACATTTTTTGCCACAGCCTGATTTTATTTCAATATATTTTTTTCAACATACTTTGATGTCATTGCGTTGAGCAGGCAGTTGTAGGTCATTTTAAAATCTACGACTGAGCCGACTTTATAATTGTCGCCGCAGTCGGTTACGTCAAGAACAACGTGATCACTGCTGCCGCCGACAATTTTCATTCGCTTGTCTGCACAGATAAGTCCGGGCAGGTAAATATCCTGCTTGCCGATCGCAACTATTGCACGCTTCATAAGCTTGTTGCAGTCCTGCGGAAGAGTTTCGGGTACACTCGGCTTTTCTTTCAGCTCGATGATTTCGGCTTTAAGAATGAAATTGTCCTCCCTCGCTCCGTCAAAGGGAACGTCATAAACGGGAATGTTGCCAAGAAAAATCGACTCACCCATTCGCATATTGTTGATGACTTTCGGCAATTTGCCGTCAAAAAGCATATTTATTGAGCTTGACGCACCGCCGGAAACTATCGGAAGTTTAATATTGTATTCCTTTTGAACTTCATTGACGGCGTTCTCAAACAGAGCCATATTTTTTTCACTCGGGAGCACCTCGTTTACACAACTGAGGTTCGTTCCTACGCCGTAAAGCTCAAGGTTCGGCATTTTGAGGATCTCGCCCGCAAGAGACTTTAGCTCGTTTGTATAGCAGCCGTCACGTAAGTCGCCGCATTCATACATGAGAATGACCTTGTGGCGCTTATTCTGCTTCTTCGCTTCGTCATTCAGTGCACGGAGCACATCAAGCTCGCTGTTAAGGCTGACGTCGGTGAACTTCACAACGTCGCTCACCTGCGAAAGCATAGGAGAGCGAATCAGCCATTTTTCAGCCTTGATATCAACAAATTCCATGAAGTTTTCAACTCTGGAATCGCAAATTGCCTTGATATTGCCCTCCTCGACGAGGTAGCGCACAAGAGGCTCATAGCCGACAAGCATCTTGGTAACGACCGAGAGAGACATTCCGTTTTCTGAACATCTTTGCTTCATTATTTTAAGGTTATGAAGTATTCCGTCCGGTCTTATTTCGATACATGGAAACATATTTTTACTCCGTTTTCTGATCTATGAAATGTCTTACGGTCTTGAACGAATTGCGCTCAATTTCAAAAAAGCTTTCGTCAAGCGGCTTGCACTGTTCGCAGCCCTTTGCCTTGAGAGCCTCGTTTATTATCTTCTCCGTGTACCACGGATTCTTTACAAATACCGGACCGAGCGCATTGGTGAAGATAACGTTTTTGTATTTTGCACCCTCGGTTTGATCCTTGTCATTGTTGCCCTTGCCGTAAGTGAGCTTTCCGAGTGCGATTGACGGGTCGTTAAGGAAGAAATCAACAAGGTGAATCTGAACCGCCATGATTTCAAAATTTTTGTCCTCGCAGAGAGAGAATTGAAGATCGTCTCCGTAAATCTCGTTGCGTTCAACAGCAGTTGCGTCAAGAAGTCCGAGGCCTTCAACAACAGAGCCGTCGCATCTTTTTGTGGACTTGATGAGAACCATGCCCGTTGTTCCGATTGCAATAATCGGTTTTCCGCTCTCGGCGAAGTTATAAACGGCATCGCCGTATTTTTTGATGCTTTTTACTATTGAAGCCGCGGTTTTTATTTCGCCCGCATTCATAAAGATAATGTCGGAATTCTCAAAATCAATCTCCTGAGCGAAGGTGTCAATACGGTTGATTTTAACGTCGAGCCCCATTGCCTTTCCGACACGCTCAAAAGCCATGAGATTTCCGCGGTCGCCGTGGAGATTAAGCAGGTCGGGATAAAGCCATGTTATATTTAATGTGTTCATTATTCGTTACCTCCGTACTGCTTTGTGGATTTTTCAAGCTCATGGTATTTTTTGAGCCACGTGATAAGGTAAACATTGTCAACGTCGAATTTGTCAAGCTCCTTGAGAATTGCCTCGTCGCTGTCGTTCGGAAGTATCGAAATGTCATTTCTGTCGATACCCGCATAAATCATTCTGTTTGCAGTGTCATATGCAACGGCCTCGGAGAAGCAGATATAGTGCTTGATGTTGTTCTTTTTAAGCGACTCAAAATCAACGTCAAAAGCGTAGAATGTGTTGGTATAGTACGGGTCGAAGTCCTTGAGCTCCTCCAGACCCATGAGAAGAAGCTTCGGCGAATCGTCCTTTGCGATATAGTCAAGCGCAGTCTGGAGAGTTTCGGGATTTTCCTGTTTGATTCTGATATATTTGAGTGTCTTGGTCTTGTATTTGAGGGTTTCCATGCGGCCGCTTATGTTCTTGAAGTTTGAAAAGCTCTTCTGAAGCTCCTCGTTTGTCATACCGAGCTTGGTGCAGACGGCAATGCAAAGCGCATAGTTGAAGATGTAGAAAGGCTCCTTGTTCGTTACGGTGAAGCGATATCCGTTACAGTCGAAGCTGCACTCGGAGAAATCAACGTTCTGAGCGTAGAAATCAACCTTTTTCTCGGATGAAAAATCGCAGCCTGCGCAGTGAAACTTGCCGACATTGTCAACGTTGTAATAATCGAAAATAATCTTGTCATTGCACTTGGGGCAGGGCATTGTTACGTCGTAGAACTTGTCCTTGACGAAAGAATACTGAGTTTTGTCAACGCCGTAGTAGTATACCTTGTCGGAAAAATCCTCGAAGGATTTTGATCTCGGCTCACCGTCATTGAGGAAGAAGGTCATGCTGTCGTTAAATACCTTGCGGAATTTCTGAACGATGTAATCCGGCTCGCCGTTACGCTGAACCTGATCCTTCTGAAGGTTTGTTATGCATATCTTCTTAGCCGGGATATATTTATAAATACCGGCAAGCGAACGCTCATCGATCTCAAAAGAGAAAAACTCCGTTGTAACCTTGCCTGTAAGCGTTGAATTGCGGATGAGAGCTGTTGCAATTCCGCCTATCATGTTGGCACCCTCAAGATTTGAGCAAACTGTTCTGCCGGAATCTCTGAGAGCGTGAACTATCATATTGTTGGCTGTGGATTTTCCGTTTGTGCCCGTGATAAAAATAACCTTCTCGGGGTCGATTCCCGTAAAATGACCGATGAAATCAGGCATAATTCTGTTTGCCTTTGCGCCGGGCATATTTGTTCCTCTGCCCTTGGCAAAGATATTTGAAAAGAGCATAAGCCCCTTGCCGATGAGCAGAGTTAAGATGAATTTTAGCTTTTGCATTTTGATCCTCCCGAATAAATAAAACGTTCATTTAATTAACGCTATTATTGTATCACATTTAATTGTAAAGTCAACATTGACAGACAGAATGAGTGAATATATTTTTTAGAATCGCAAAGACTGAATATAACAATATTTTTTTCTTAATCGCTATTGACAACACCCCCTTTTCGGGGTTAAAATATTCGTATCAATTCAATGGAATTGCCAAAATTCAATGTGAGGTGAGATTTCAGTGAGTAGTGACAGTAGCTACGGGCAACGAAACTTGAACAAATTCAATAATTTGCACAGCATGAATACCGTTGCAGACGTCCTCTCGCGAGATCGGAGCTGAAATTACGCCTGCAGCGCGGTTTTGTGCCGTGCTGAAAGGGGCGCTTAAAATTGGACACTATGGTTGAAATCATCAGCAAGATGCTTGCCAACAACAAATTTTCTGCCATCAAGGAAATGCTCAGCGAAATGAATGTCGTTGATATTGCCGCCTTGATTGAGGAGATGGAGCCGGAAAACCAGGTTCGCCTTTTCCGCTTGTTGCCCAAGACATCATCGGCTGATGCTTTTTCTTATTTGCCCGGCGATATTCAGGGTAATATCGTTGACGCAATCACAAATTCCGAGCTTGAATTCCTTATGGAGGACATGTTCCTTGACGATGCGGTTGACTTCCTTGAGGAGGTTCCGGCAAACGTCGTAACCCGTGTGCTTGCCCACACAAAGCCGGACACGAGAAAGCTTATTAACAAATTCCTTCAATATCCCGAAAATTCGGCAGGAAGCATCATGACTATCGAGATGGTTTCTTTCCCTGAGACCTATACCGTTAAACAGGCGATAGAAATGATAAGAAAAACCGCTCTCGACAAGGAGACGATTTACACCTGCTACTGTATGGACGATAAACGCAAGCTTGTCGGAACGGTTCCGCTTCGCAAGCTCATTGTTGCTCCCGAAAATCAGATCGTTAAGGACATCATGGAGGACGACGAGCAGCTCATTTTTGTCAACACGATGGACGACCAGGAAGAGGTTGCCGCAATTGCGAAGAAATACGACCTGCTTTCAATTCCCGTTGTCGATAAGGAAGAAAGACTTGTCGGTATCATCACCATTGACGATATCGTTGACGTCATCGAAGACGAGAACACAGAGGACTTTGAAAAGATGGCTTTGCTGTTGCCCTCTGAGGATTCATATCTTAAAACAGGCATTTTCACCCTTTACAAAAACCGAATCGTGTGGCTCCTTATTCTCATGGTTTCGGCAACATTTACGGGTCAGATAATCGAGGGCTTCGAGGATAAGCTTTCAATGATTGCCGGTCTGACCGCCTCCATTCCCATGCTTATGGACACCGGCGGAAACTGCGGCAACCAGGTTTCGACCCTTGTTATCCGTGGACTTGCCCTCGGCGATATTAACATCAAGGATTTCTTCAAGATTATCTGGAAGGAAATCCGAGTTGCCGTTCTTTGCGGCTTGACGCTTGCCGTTGTTAACTATGCGAGAATGTGGATCATCAAGCTGGTAACGCACAATGACATTTCAAGCAACACATTTATAGTTGTTTGCCTTGCAATGATTTGCGCCGTTATCGTTGCCAAAGTGATAGGCTGTGCATTGCCGATTCTGGCAAAGCTTTTGCATCTCGACCCTGCACTTATGGCAGGACCGATGATTACAACTATTGTTGATGCGCTTACGCTGCTCATTTACTTCGGCTTCGCAACCCTCTTTATCAACGGCGGACTTTTGGTTTAGGTTAAAACAGAATAGTAACGCTTCGTTATCTTCGGATTGCGGAGCGTTTTTCTTGCACTAATCAAAAAAATATTATATAATCAGCATATATTCTATGTTTCAATTAAGGTTCGGGTGGTACAGTTATATCGAAAAGAACGGAGAGGGTGGTTTTATGAAGCTTCTATATGCCGAGGACGAGGTTAGCATGTCCGAAGCGGTTGTAGATATTTTGACCTTTCACAAGTATATAGTCGACGCCGTGTATGACGGTGCGGACGCGCTTGCCTATGCCGAATTCATTGACGGCGGAGTAATGTTTAAAATAAAATTCAAAAAATAAAAAATCGCACCGAGTTGAAAAATTCGGTGCGATTTTATCTTGTTAAGATTTGACGGATTTAATCCAACTCAATCGTTCTTCCGAGGTCGAACGAATAAATTACCGTGCCGTGAATTTTTTTGCCTGTGCACTCGTGCAGGGCAAATTCGTACATTTTCAACTGCTCCTTGTAGCGGCTTTTCAGCATTTCTTCGTCCGTTCTGCGGTCGGTTTTGTAATCGACTATAACCAGTCCGCCGTTCTCTTCAAAAGCGCAGTCGACATAGCCTTGAACGACTATTGTCTCATCAGCCGAGTTTTCGGCGATATCGGGGTATATGTCACCGGCACGAATGCCGACTGTAACCTTCTTTTCACGCATAATAAGCGGCGAATGTTTAATTCTTGCGGCGATTTTATTCCTGAAGAATCTTTTGAGCTTATCGCGCTCAAGTATTTTCGCCTCGTCCTCTGTCAGGTGATGCTCCGCGACCATGCGTTCAATCTGTGCGTCTACGTCGAAGCTCTCGGCAGAATAATCGAAGAATTCCATGAATTTGTGTGTTGCCGTTCCTCTGTTTGCCGGATTCATGCCGCTCTTGCTCAAGAATTGCGGCTTTTCGGAAGCAAAGTATTCTGTCGAGAATTCCGTTGCTTCAAGGTCTGAGGGCGAAACCTTTGCCATAATGCCTGCAAGCGATGAATACGGGTATTTATACTCGGTTTTGCGCTTTATTTTTTCCAAAAGATCGGGGTCGGCGGCAAGCTTTTCTCCCTCACCGGTACTTTCAACCGGTGAACCGAGCTCTTTTATCAATTCGAAGTGCATATTTCTTGCTGCCGGGAGGGTTATCGGCGAGTTTTCACCCCAAAGTGACGCTGCATCGGGGTGTCGGATAAAACCGAGCAGAAGCCAGTCTGCCATTGAACTTTTTGAAAGCAGAGCAAAGGGCATTATATGCTCCTCTGTGCCGATTTCACCCCTGATTGCGGAAAGCTTCTTTTCCGGATTGTCATATCTTGTGATGCAAATCAGTCTTTCCTTGGCTCTCGTCATTGCAACGTAAAGAACTCTCAGCTCCTCGGAACGTCCGGAAATTTTTTCGGCAATGTCAATTGCTTTTTTGCCGACGGTCGGATATTTGCATTTGCGCTTTGAATCACGCCGCTCAAAGCAGATACCCATATCCGGGTGGTAGGCAGCAACATTCCTTGCGGCATCGCCGTTGAACGGCGCATTGAGGTCGGCAATTATGCATACGGGGAATTCAAGTCCCTTGCTTTTATGAATCGTCATAATATGCACAACGTCTGCGGCTTCCGAAACGTCTGCAGCGGCTTCAAGGTCGCTGTTTTTGCGCTGAATTCTGTCGATGAAACGAATAAAGCCCGAAAGTCCGCGCTTACCCGAGTCTTCGTATTTCTTTGCGTAGTCAACAAGCATGCTGAGGTTTGCTTTGCGCTGTGAGCCGTTCGGCATGGCGGAAGCAATGGCTTTACAGCCTGTTTTTTCAAACATTTCTTCAAGGAATCGGTCACAGGGGAGAGTTGCACTGAGCATACGAAGCTCGTCGATTTTTGAGAGAAATGCAATGCATTTTTCATTGCCGCTGTCGGCAGCTTTCCTTATGCAATGGTAGATCGGCTTTTTGCGTTCGTCAATTCGCATCTGTGCCAGCTCGTCCGCAGTGAAGCCGAAAATCGGCGAGAGCAGAATTGCCAGCAGCGGAACGTCCTGGATGGGATTATCCGTCACTCTCATTAGACTCAGCATGGTGCTGATTTCTGGCGAGGCGAAAAATCCCGACTTACTTTCGATATATGACGGTATGAGGTTTTCGGCAAGTATCTTTTCGTATATTTCGGCTTTTCCGCCGCCTGCCGAGCGCAGAAGAATACAAAAGTCGCGGTACGACGCTTTTCTGTAGCCGTTTTTGTCCTTGACCTTCATATCGCCCGAAAGAATTTCGTGTATCTTATCGGCAATGAACTGCGCTTCGCTTTCTCTGCCGACTTTTTCCGCCATATCGCCGAGAATATACATCTCGGCTTCGGGGAAGCTGCTTTCTTCATAATCCGCCGCCGCAACAAGCTGTTCATTCTCGTTGTAATCGACCGAACCCATCTGCCTTGACATTATCTGAGAAAAGAGAAAGTTAACATTTTCCGTAACACCCGAACGGCTTCTGAAGTTGCGGTCAAGCGTAATTTTTGCAGGATAGTTGTCGCACTCAAAGTCATTGAGAGCGTCACGCCGTGAGAGGAAAATTTCGGGCATTGCCTGGCGGAAACGATAGATGCTCTGCTTGACATCGCCGACAGTGAACATATTTGTTTCATCCCTCGAAACAGCCCAAAACAGAGTGTTTTGCAGGTCGTTGACGTCCTGATACTCGTCAACAAGGATTTCTTGGAAACGCTCGGCGAAGCTTTCGGCAAGCGCTGTCTTTTCGGCGTTGCCGCTCTCGTCGAATTTCACAAGAAGCTTCAACGCAAAATGGCATATGTCGGAGAAGTCATAGCTGTTTGCCCTTTTTTTCTCCTCACCCAGGATTTCGCCGTATCGCTTAACCGCTTCAATGAGCTTTTCGGCAACAGGGCGAAGATAATCCATGTCGTCTTTATTCTCACTCTCAGACGCACAGAAAAGCGGCACAAGCTTCTTCAATTGATCGGTAAGAACATTTTTCTGTGCCTTGACCGATTCGGACTGGACAGAGGAATACTTGTTCGGCAAGCGGCCGAGACTGCCGACAGAAGCTGAGGTGACAGCACTGCGTATCTCGTCCCATGAACCGTTCTCAATCACCTTGGAAAGCTCGTCAAACATTACGGCGTTGTTGGCGATTCCGACTCCGTATTTTTCGCCGACAACGGGATCGTCCTTGCCCGAATCAATCATTTTGCCGCAGAGCATACGGCAATATTCAACCGACTTTGCGGCGTAGTTTATGATAATTTTGCCCCACACTTGATCACGCAGGGGAGCGTCGGTATGATATGCGCTCGTAAGACTGTCGAGAAAGGCTTCCGGCCTTGCAAAAGCCATTGAATCGTTATAAAGCTTGCATATAAGGTCGGTTAGCGCACTGTCGTCCGTGCCGTTTGCCATTATGCCTACAAGTTCGACGAATTCGGGCGAATTCTCTCTGTAAAGTTCGTCCATAACCTGTGAAACGGCGTCGTCACACATCAGGGCAAGTTGTGAATTGTCAAGAATCCCGTAGTCGGGGGAAATCTCTATATCGTGAAAATTCTCACGAACAATGTCGTTGCAAAAGCCGTCGATAGTACTTATTCTCGCAAAGGGGAGCAGAAGCGCCTGACGCTTGAGCAGATCATTATCGGGAGCCTTGTCGATTTCGGACATGAGCGCCTGATAGATTCTGTCTTTCATCTGTGCGGTTGCGGCTCTTGTGAAGGTAACGATTAAAAGCCTGTCGGCAGGACAAGGCTCTTTTTCATCCATGAGCCTTTCGATAACACGCTGAACCAAAACAGCCGTTTTACCCGAGCCTGCCGCGGCGGAGACGAGAATCGAGCCTTTGCGTGAGTCAATCGCTTTTTTCTGTTCTTTTGTCCATTCAGGCATTCTCATCACCTCCTAATTTCTGCAAGCTTTCGGAATGGTTCGGGCTTGTTATCTCTCTCGTCGGCGTATTTTCGTCAACATGGCAAACGTCCTTGTAGTCGCAGTATTTGCAAACATCGTTGTAGGGACTTTGACTGTTGGCTGCATGCGCCGGCATAACGTGAATAATTCCGTTGTGGAGATCAACTGCCATTTTTTCGAGTATTTTTTCACATCGCTTCATCAGAAGCTCCATTTGTTTTATTGAAATAAGATTGCCGCCGTTCGTGCCGTCCTTCTTGATTGAGGCGGGCACGAACATTCCGCTGCCGCTGTTATCCATCATGTAAATCACACGGCTGTCGTCAAGCACCATGCCGTTCATTTTTGTTCCTTTGAGTTTTTTCTGCTCAATCGTTTTTTCGTTCTCGTCGCGCTCCGTTTCAACGAAGGGAGCATTAACGGGCATATACAGAATACCGGCAGGGGTAATATTTTTGTAATCCCTGAATCCGTTTTTCCATATGGCGAAAAGATATATAAGCATTTGCATATTCAACCCGTAGAAAACCTCGTTGAGGTCGAATTTTTTTCCTCCGGATTTGTAATCGACAACCCTGACATAGCTCGTTCCGTTCTGTTCGGCAACGTCAACACGGTCAACCGAGCCTTTAATTTTAAGCGTTCCGCCGTCGGGCAGGGGAATGTTATAGGTATCAACCTCGCCGTCGCTGTCAATGCTCAGCTCAAATGCGACAGGAACAAAGTTGCTGTTGGCAAATTCTGCAACAAGCCTGTCAACGACCTCACAGACGGTGAGACCGAGCTGACGGAAGAGGTAATCGAATCTTTCACCCATTTCTTCGCCGGAGGTCAGATTTTCTTTGAAATATTCCTCAAGAATGTCGAAAACGCATTTGTCACGGTCTGCTTTCTCCATGGAGCAAAGTCCGTCACTGCCGTATGCGGAAATCAGCTTTTCAAGTATATAGTGTATCGCCGTGCCCTTTTGCATCGGATCAAGCTCAGCGGTCTTTCTCGGCTGAGCGTTCAGTCCGTATTTGCAGAAATATTCAAACGGACACTTGTGATAAACCTCGGTTCTCGAGGCTGACATATACATGTTGAGCCCGAAAAGCTTGGTTGCGATTTCCTTGTCTCTGATTTTGATTTCTTCTTTGTTAATTCCTCTCTTGAGGGCGGCAAGACGGTCGGAATATCCGGGAACAGCTTCGAAATATTTTTCAAGCGTGCTGTGCAGAACGGTGTTTTTTTGCGTCAGCTCCGCCATGATATCGAAGGCGCTTTCGACGCTTTCGATCCTGTCGGTGTCGTCAATATCAACGGTGTCAATAACGGTGAGCTTCGGAAAAAGCTTTTTTATCTGAGTGACGATTTCCGAAGGGGAAACCTGTGCGCCGTTTATGTCCTTGCGAAGATATGTGACGTAAAGTCTGTCGGAGGTTGAGCAAAGCGTATTGTATGCTATAAAACGCTCCTCCATCATTTTTTCTTCAAAGCTGTCGTCGGTTTTCAGTTCAAATTCGGCAAGCTCACGCCGCTCGTTCTCCGAAAAAATGCCGTCGGAATTCGGAATCATCGGGAAAACGCCGTCGTTCATTCCGACGGCAAATACGATTTTCGGCGCAGAGGTCTTAACCCTGTCCGCACTGCCGATAGTGATTTCGTCAAGACCCTGCGGCAGGTTGCCTACTGAATAGGTGGAAACCAACAAATCAAAAAGCTCTCTGAATCTTGACGGCGTGAGTCGCACTCCTTCAAGAGAGTCGGCTATACGGTCGAGCATTTCCATTGTCAGCGACCATATTCTTTCCTGCTCGGAGGCGAGCTCGGACTGTGAACTCTCATTAAGCTTTATCGCAAGCTTTTTGAGATTTTCGCCAACATTCATGTCAATGAGCAGGTAATAGATAGCCTGCGCCGCTTCAAGTGACGTGAAGTCTCTGAGCTTGACTCTGAATTTCTGCAACGGTGCAACGAGCTTTATTCTTGTGTCATTTATTTCCCTGAGCTCGGCGGCATCCTTTTCAAGCATCTTTTCACCCAAGCCGTTTGGGTGAGCAGTCCATTCATCAAGCCATTTTTTACCGTTTATCTGCCACATAAGCGCATAGTTTTCAATCTTTGCGATTTCTTCGATTGTAAGGTCGGTAAGACCTGTTTTTGCAAGTCGCATAAGTGCGTCTGTCGAAAAGCCCGATGTACCTATTTCAATCGCACTCCTGACAAATTCAATCAGCGGCTCAGAGGTTATCGGTTGACGCTTGTCCTCGAAAACGGGAACGCCGTTCTTGATAAGGGCAGAGCGAATCTGTCTTGAATAATTATTTTCGCTTCGCGAAATTACGGCAATGTCACGGCAACGAATATTTTCGGTTCTGATGAGTCTTTTGATCGTGCAAGCGACGAACTCACATTCGCTTTCAAAATCCTCCGCCGAACAAAGAGTGATTTTTTTCGTTTTTTCACCGTATATTTCGGCACCGCCCGAGTAGAGACCTTTTTCAAGGGCATTAAGCTCGGGGTCAATGCTGCCGTCACGGGTGAGAAGCTCAGGCTTCGCAATATCTGTTCCGCTCTTTTGTGCACAGCGAATGAGCTTGCGCTTTGTTCTGAACGTGTGGGCAAAAACGCCGAATTCATCATCTGCTTTGTCAACGCAAAGCGTCACCCAAGTTTCGGCGGATTGGTGCATAATTCTTTCGAGCACGGCATATTCCTGCGCCGTGAAGCCGCGAAAGCCGTCAACGAAAACCTCTGCACCGTCAAAATCTCTGTGTTCGTCCAAAACGTCGCAAAGAATATCAAGCGCACAGTCATCGTCAAAATAATTCTGCTCAACCAGTGCGGTGTATGTCCTGTCGATAAGCAGAATTTCGCCGAGCTTATCTTTAAGAAGCGACGGCTTCAGCTTTGCGAGCGTCTCTTCGATTTTATCGGAGGTCACAGAGCACTGACGGAAATCTTTAAGAGTTTTGAGCATCTGCAAAATTACGGCCGGACTGTATCTGTGGCGTGAATAGACCTGCAAATCGTCACCCGCTTCGTCGAGAGCGACACTCATCAGCATGGCACGGGTGCTGTCGTCAAGAGACTTTTCGGAATTCAAACCGTATTTCTTCAAAAGATTCTTTGCAAGGAAAGAGAAGCTGACAACATTGACCCTGTCGGCACCCCGAGCACCGAGCATTTCAAGCATTTTTTTCTCCGTATGGAAGGAATACTGCTCCGGAACGACGAGTGTAACCTCGCCGCCCTGTTCGGTTATTTTGCGAATTTCTTCATAAATGCGTGCGGTTTTGCCGCAACCGATCCGTCCTGTTACAAGTCTGAGCATATTTTCCATTTTCCTCCGTGCTTTAATGATATAATTATATAATAATCGAGCATTAAAAGCAACAATTAAAACAAATCGACAGCACCGAAAAAGGTACTGCCGATAAGATAAGTTATATTATGTTAAGTAAACCTGTTTTGCTCGTGAAAACATTTTCTTCGTCAAACTGTTTTTCCCGCTGACGTTCGAGCGTTCTTACCGTTTCGATTTCATTGTCGTCGGCATATGCGCCTGTGATCGCCACCGTAGCAACCTCGGAAAATGAGCTTGTCGCCTTTTCGTTGGCTGCGTAAGCGACTATCTTGTAGAAGTATTCGCCCGACCGATTTACAGAGAAGTCGGTGAAGCTCGTACCTCTTACGTCGCTGATTGCAACATAAACACCGTCAACGGTTCTTGAACGGTAAACAACATATTTTTCCGCTCCGTCGACCTTGCTCCATGTGAGATTTCCAAAGCCGTTTTTATCATTTTCGACCTTTGAAACAACCGGCGCAGGAAGCTTTGCCGTGATGTACATGATTTCGGTAATATCGCTGTCATATTTTTCTTTATCAGCAAGGGTCTTGAGCTTGTAATAATATCTGTGACCCTCTTTAACGTCCTTATCAATGTAGCTTGTTGTGCTGCTGTCAAGCTTTTTATGTTCCTTGAATTTACCGTTTGAGCTTTCGCATCGGTAAATTATGTAACCCTTTGCTTTGTCAACCTTATCCCAGCTTATGCCTATTTCGTCCTTGGCAATATTTGTCAGCTTGATATTCTGCGGCTTGCCGATCAGGACGTTGACGTCAACCGAGGAAAAAGCCGAACCGTAATTTGTCGTTGCCGTGAGAGTAACCTTGCCGTAGCCCATGCCGGTTATAATTCCTGTATTGCTGATAACGGCAATGCTCGGATCCGAGGATTGCCATGTTACGCCTTTATCGGTCGAGCCGACAGGGAGCTGCGCCCACATGATTTCGGCAGTCTGACCGATACCCACGTTAATTGAGGTTTCGCTGAGAACAAGCTGCTGAGGAACGTCACTGACCGTTACAACGGCATACATCGGGCCCGTGTAAAGATTGCCGTTTATCGTGGCATACGCTCTGTAATAGTATGTGGTTTTCGGCTTAAGCTTGCCGAATTTTTTTGAAACGCTCATGCTCAGCGGAATTTCCTTGCTTGATGATGACGAAACAACGGGATATTTTGTAAGGTCATTTTTGTCAGCGCCGAAGTAGAAGCCTGCCGCCGAAACATAGTTTCCGCCCGTATTCCTGATCGAACCGTTCAGCGTTGCGTCGCTGCTTGTTATACCTGTCGCCGTGGTGGTTACAACCGAGAGATTACTGCCGTATGCGGTTGAATTGGAATGTGAGCCGCCCGAGGAAGAAACGGAAGCCGCAAAGGCGTATGAGCCGACATAGGTTGAAGCGTCGTTATATTTCGGAACTCCGTAACCGAGGACATAGGAGGCATTCAGCTCTCTTGTTCTGCCGTTGCACATATAGCCCTCGTCGCCGTCCGTGTTGCCCTCAATGGTATAGAGACTGCCGCCGGAAACACCGGTTACGATTCCAATGTGCTGTGCACTTGAGCCGCCGCTCCAATTAAAGAATACCATATCACCCGGTTTGGGAATATAACCCGAGGAGCGTGAATAATAAATCGACCTGCTTTGATACCAGTCGGTAAGCGTTACGCAGTTGCCGAGCCGAGGAACGACAGAGGAAGGGATGCCTGCCTGAGAAGCGCACCAGGATATGAAGTAAGCGCACCATGCGCCGTTCGGCTCACCGAAGGAAGCACCGTATTTTGTATAGCCGCCGTCGCTTGCGGATGAAATCGGATTACCGGAGCTGTCAAGTTCCGTATAACCAAGCTGGGTTTTTGCAACACCTATTAAGTCTGCAATGTGCGAACCGGTGTTTCTGTGAGTATTCGGATAGTAGTCGGGATAGCCGGCCGCCGCCGCTTCAAACGCAACAGAGAAGCACAGCGCAACTATCATAAGCAATGCGCCGATACGTTTTATGCCGTTTTTCATTACGTTCACTATCCTTTCTTAAGACAATTTGTGCTGTGTTGCCTTTGTCCGTATAATTTTATTTTATCAAATTGCCCGTTATATGTCAATGGAGCAACGTGGTAATGATGCCTGTCAAAGTTCCGAGAATCATCAGTCCTGCGAGGACGAGAGCAATTATTTTAGTTGTGCTTCTGTTCATTCTTTTTGCCTTTCTTTTTGAAAAATCCCGCTTTTGAGAACGCCGTGATAAACATTCCGGTGAGTGAGCCTGCCGCACCTATTATAAGGTCGATCATTGTGTCGATGAGTCCCGCCTCGGTATTGAAGCCCGAGCGCTGAAGATTAAGACCGTAGAGCCTGTCCATTGTGAATTCGTAAAACTCCCAGCCTGTCAGGAGCATTACGGAAAACGCAAGACCGAACATTGCGGCAAGCGCCGGACTGAGCTTCTTGTCCTTTGGCTGTCTGCTTTGGATTATGACGGCGAGCTCATAGCTGCCTGCGGCAGCGATATAGCCTGCAAAGAAATGCTCGGGAATGTCTATGTGCTCAAAGGTTGTGAATTTATTGATGGTAGAGCCTACGACGACGCCGAAGCATATCAAAAGATTGAGCATCGTCTGCACACGGTGCGGAAAGAGTGTGATAAAAGTTTTTCCTCCGAGAAGCTGAAAGAGATCCCACAGAAAAGTAAAAATTATCGCAAAAACCGCCTCAAGAAATTCCGTTGTGTAGCCGGTTAAAAGCATGACTGCGCCCCATATGAAAAGGAGCCCTCGACACACATACCATGTCACTTGAACGGCGGTAGGTAATTTCGGGATTGAATTCAATGTTTTTTTCTTCATTTTAGCACCTTATTTTTTTTATGATCTTCCGCCTGTAACGATATTTAACAGCTTGGGAGCGATTTTTCCGAGCACAAAGTGAATGAACGCTGCAGCGGCAATTATAATTATAATGAATAAAAAGCGAAGCGTAAGGCTTGCAAAGAACGCATACGGTATTTTTGACACGGCCGGGATCAAAAATCGCCTGAATTCAAGAAGCGGCTGATGAATTGCATAGACGAGAAATGAAATTCGATAAGCTTTTTTGCCTTCAAAAGCCGTAAGGTCAGGCATAAAATACAAAATCAGCACCGGAAGAATTCTGACAAGCGAATCCTTTGCAATTCCCGTGAAAGCCCCTTCAAAAAGTATGCCTGCAAGAAGCAGAGACAGGATATATTTTATCTTATCGGTTCCGTCGGAATTCTCCGAGAAATGACCCATAAACGCTCCGATGAGAAACGACGGGAGATATGAAAAAACCAGCCTGATATATCCGTAGGAAAGAATTTGCCTGCTAACGATGTTGTCGGTGTTGTCCAGGCAATATATAAGCACGGTCAAAGCCACGGTTGCGAGCCAGCCGATGTTTTTATTTTTGAATAGCAAAAGAAAAATCGGCGATAAAGCGGTCAGCAAAAACAGTGCGTAGAGATACCAAAGCGCACCGTTCGGCGGCAGGCTTTTCATCAGAAATACGCCGCAGAGCAAATCTTGAAAAAGCTTGAAAGAAACAATTGAGCTGTGACGTATGAGCGGTATAACGATCAGCGGAACAACTGCGGCAAATTCCCATATGAAATACGGCACCAAAAGCGAAACCGCACGTTTTTTTAGCTTCTCTGCATAATTCTTAAGAGTCAGATTGCGAAAAAGCAGGAACCCGCTGATTGAAAAGAACCAGCACATAGCAACAAAAGCCAAAGCTTCGGCAGATGAATCGACAATACCGATTGCTTTGCCGTCAAATGAGCCGAAGGGCTCACCGTTGTAATTGCAATGATAAAAAACAATTATAAGGGTCATAATAAATCCGACGGATTTTATTGTGCTGCTCATTTTCTTCGTAATCAAGCATTTACCCCCTCAGATATCCGCAATATTTACATTATATCATCTGTAAGCCCTTTCGTCAACAAATAAGAAAGTAAAGATGATAATAAAAACAGTTGCATTTTTTATAATAAGGTTTTATAATAATTGACGGAAACCAATAAAAGTGAGGTTGTTTAAAATGTCAAATCAGGTTTTAGTCGAAACATCGGCTCGCCATGTTCATGTCACACAGGAGGTTCTTGAAACTCTCTTCGGCAAGGGATATGAGCTTACCAAAAAGAAGGATCTTTCTCAGCCGGGTCAGTTCGCTTCAAACGAAAGAGTTCAGGTTATCGGATCCAAGAGCAGCTTCCCCGCTGTATCGATTCTCGGTCCAGTACGTCCCGAGACTCAGGTTGAGCTTTCCGCTTCGGACGCCCGTTCAATCGGCGTAAACGCACCCTGCCGTGAGTCGGGCGATATCGCAGGCAGCGGCGCATGTAAGCTGGTAGGACCCGCAGGTGAGGTCGAGCTCAGCGAGGGCGTTATCGTTGCAAAGCGTCACATTCATGCAACTCCCGAGGATGCCGAAAAGTTCGGTCTCAAGGATAAGGAGATAGTTTCCGTTAAGATCAACTCCAACGGACGTTCGCTTGTTTTCGGTGATGTTGTTGTAAGAGTAAGCCCCAAGTATGCCCTTGCAATGCACATTGATACAGATGAGTCAAACGCAGCTTTCGCAACTCCCGGCATGATGGGTGAGATTATTAAATAAGCTGCAAATTTTAAAAAGACTGCTCCGAGTGCTTCGGGGCAGTTTTTGTTTTTGTTGAGATGTGTTGTATAGGTTCGGTAAAAGCACAATTCGTAGAGGTCGATGTTAAGTTCGGCAGAAGCCTCCCCTTGGCACCGTGCAGGGCGGGAATATTCATATGCAAAAAAGCTTGACTAAACCACAAGATATAGTGTAAAATATACTTTGTATCTTGGAAAGTATTGCTTTAGAGAAAGGAATGGTCATTTTTATGGCAAAAAAGACAAGCTACGGAAATAACGATATTGTGGCGCTCAAGGGACCCGACCGGGTTCGTAAACGTCCTGCTGTTATTTTCGGCTCCGACGGATTGGAAGGTTGTCAGCATTCCGTTTTTGAAATTTTGTCAAACTCAATTGACGAGGCTCGTGAGGGATTCGGCGATAAAATAATTATCACGCGCTTTCTCGACAAGTCGGTTGAAATTCAGGATTTCGGCCGAGGAATTCCGGTTGACTATAACGAGAAAGAAAAGAACTATAACTGGTTCCTTGTTTTCTGCACTCTTTATGCAGGAGGCAAATACAACACGAACAACGGCGGCAGCTATGAATACTCACTCGGTCTTAACGGACTCGGACTTTGTGCCACCCAGTTCGCCTCGGAGTACATGGAAGCCGAAATTCACCGTGACGGCTGGTGCTATAAGCTCAATTTCAAAAAAGGCAAGGCCGTCGGCGAAATGGAAAAGGAAAAATACACCAAGAGGGACACGGGCTCACGCATAAAATGGCGCCCGGATCTCAAGGTCTTTACCGATATCGACATTCCGCTTGAATATTATCAGAGCACTATTAAGCGTCAGGCTATAGTCAACGCAGGCGTTAAGTTTATTCTCAAAAATCAGCTTAACAAGACTCAGTTTGAAACGTTTGAATATTGCTATACGGACGGTATCACGGATTACGTCAAGGAGATTGCCGGCGATAATGCAATGACAAGTGTGCAGACGTGGAAAGCCGAGCGTGTCGGACGTGACCGAGACGACCTCAATGACTATAAGGTGCTCATCAATTCGGCGCTTTGTTTCTCAAACAAAAATCAGCTTAAGGAGTATTACCACAATTCGAGCTGGTTGGAGCACGGCGGCGCACCCGAAAAGGCGGTCAGAAATGCGTTCACATATCAGATCGACGCTTATCTCAAGGCGAACGGAAAATATGTAAAGAATGACCCGAAAATTAAGTTTGAGGATATAGAGGATTGCATGATTCTCGTTATTTCCTCGTTCTCAACCCAGACCTCATACGAAAATCAGACGAAAAAGGCTATTACAAATAAATTTATTCAGGAAGCGATGACGGATTTCTTCAAGCATCAGCTTGAAATCTATTTCATAGAGAACAGGGCAGAGGCTGAGAAAATCGCCAACCAGGTGCTCGTCAACATGAGAAGCCGAGTTAAGGCGGAAACAACACGTCAGAGCCTTAAAAAGACGCTTTCAACCTCGAACGACCTTGCTAACAGAGTTCAGAAGTTTGTCGACTGCCGCACAAAGGACGCAAGCGAACGTGAGCTTTTTATCGTTGAGGGTGATTCTGCTCTCGGTGCCTGTAAGCAGGCGAGAAACTCTGAATTTCAGGCACTCATGCCCGTCAGAGGTAAGATACTCAATTGTCTGAAGGTTGAGTACGACAGAATTTTTAAGAGCGAGATCATAACAGATCTTATTAAAGTACTCGGCTGCGGCGTTGAGGTCAAGAGCAAGGCGATGAAGGGTCTTGCACAGTTCAATCTCGATATGCTCAGATACAATAAGGTCATTATATGTACAGATGCCGACGTTGACGGTTTTCAGATAAGAACGCTTATTTTAACGATGATATACAGACTTATGCCGACCCTCATCGAGGAAGGCAAGGTCTTTATTGCGGAAACTCCGCTTTACGAAATCAACACGAAGGATCAGGTATGGTTTGCCTATACCGAAAAGGAGAAAGCGCAGGCTCTTGAGGAGATAGGAAATCAGAAATATACAATTCAGCGTTCAAAGGGACTCGGTGAAAATGAGGCGGATATGATGTGGATGACGACAATGAATCCCGAGACTCGCCGCCTTGTCGAGATTCTTCCCGAGGACGCAGAGAGAACGTCACAGATATTTGATATGCTGCTCGGTGACAACCTTGCAGGACGTAAGGAGCACATTGCCGACAACGGACATCTTTATATCGACATGCTCGATTTAAGCTGAGAGGAGTGGTATGAATGGCTAAGAAAAAGAAAACGGAAAAGCCCGTTGAAAAAATGGATCAGAATACCCATATTCTCGGCGCAGGCGAGGTTTTACGTCAGAATATCACCGATACGCTTGAAACGAACTATATGCCATATGCAATGAGCGTTATTCTTTCACGTGCAATTCCCGAGATTGACGGTTTCAAGCCCTCTCACAGAAAGCTCCTTTATACAATGTATAAAATGGGACTTATCAACGGAGCAAGGACAAAATCGGCGAACATCGTCGGTCAAACTATGAAACTCAATCCCCACGGCGACGCTGCGATTTACGATACGATGGTTCGCCTTTCGAGAGGCTACGAAGCGCTTTTGCACCCGTTTGTTGACTCAAAGGGTAACTTCGGCAAGGCGTATTCAAGAGATATGCAGTGGGCGGCTCCGAGATATACAGAGGCAAAGCTCGCACCGATCTGTACGGAGCTTTTTGCCGAAATTGATAAGGATACGGTGGATTTTGTCGATAACTACGACAACACAATGAAAGAGCCGAGCCTTTTGCCTGTGCGCTTTCCGAGTATTCTCGCCAACCCGACGACAGGTATTGCCGTAGGTATGGCAAGCTCAATTTGTCCGTTCAACCTTCGTGAGCTTTGTGAAACGACGATTGCGCTCATTAAAGATCCCGAAGCCGATATTTCCGAAACGCTTAAGGCTCCGGATTTCGCCGGCGGCGGACTTCTTCTCTATGACAGAGATGTTATTGACACGATTTACAAAACAGGTCGCGGCGGCTTCAAGATAAGAGCAAAATATAATTACGATAAAGACGGAAAGTGCATTGATATCACCGAAATTCCGCCGACAACAACAGCCGAAGCGATTATCGACAAGGTTATTGAAAAATTCAAGTCCGGATCTCTGCGTGAAATCAGCGATATCCGTGACGAAACGGACAAGTCGGGACTTAAAATTACAATCGACCTCAAAAAAGGCACGGATCCCGACAAGCTCATGCAGAAGCTTTATAAGGCTACTCCTCTCGAGGATACATTCTCCTGCAACTTTAATGTACTGATTGCGGGTGCGCCGAGGGTCATGGGAGTCGGCGAGATACTCAACGAGTGGATAGCATTCAGAACAGAATGTGTCAAGCGCAGAGTTTATTTTGATTTGAGCAAGGCTAAAGACAAGCTTCATTTGCTTGAAGGTTTGCAAAAGATTCTTCTTGATATCGACAAGGCGATTAAAATAATCCGCTCGACCGAGGAAGAAAGTGAAGTTGTTCCCAACTTGATGATTGGCTTCGGTATTGATGAAATTCAGGCGAATTATGTTGCCGAGATAAAGCTTCGTCACCTCAACCGTGAGTATATTCTCAAGAGAACGCAGGATATCGAACAGCTCAGAGCCGACATTGAAAAAATGGAGGATATCTTAGCTCATAAGTCGAAGATAAAGAAGATTCTTGTTAATGAGCTGACCGATGTTGTAAATAAATACGGTCAGGACAGAAAAACCCGGATCATATTCGCGTCCGAAGTAGCCGAGGAGGAGACTGAGGAGGAAATTCCCGATTTTCCTGTCAATCTTTTCTTCTCAAAGGAGGGCTATTTCAAGAAGATAACGCCGCAGGCGCTCAGAATGAGCGGCGAGCAGAAGCTCAAAGAGGGCGACGAAATGCTGCTTGAAATCGAAGCGACTAATAATACGGATTTGCTGTTCTTTACGGATCAGTGTCAGGTATATAAAGCAAAGGCTGCCGATTTTGACCTCGGCAAAGCGAGCCAGCTCGGCGATTTCGTTGCAAATAAACTCCAGATGGACAGCGGCGAAAACGCAATTTACATGGTTTCAACGCTCGACTACAAGGGATATGTAATGTTCTTCTTTGAAAACGGAAAGGTTGCAAAGGTTGACCTTGCGTCATATCAGACCAAAACGAACAGAAAGAAGCTTATCAAGGCATACAGTAACAAGTCACCCATAGCGGCAATAAGAAAGATTGAAGAGGACTGCGATCTCGTGATTGAATCAACGGCAGGCAAGCTGCTGCTGTTCAACACAGGGGCAATAGTTCCAAAGACAACCAAGGACACTCAGGGTGTTGCGGTCATGACGCTGAAAAAGGGTCATGTTGTTAAACTCGTCAGGGATTATCGTAAGGGCGAATTTGCAAAGCCCTACAGATACAAGACGAAAAATCTTCCTGCCTCGGGAGCAACCCTGAGCGCAGAGGACGCCGGTGAACAGCTTTCACTGATATAAAGGCAACACCGCACAAACCGACGAAAAATTTTGCTACGCGATTCGCATATCTCAATTTGTGCGATATTGTCCGAAAAAAATCGCCGTTCACTTTAAAAAGTGAACGGCGAACAGCGGAAAACTGCAAACGCCGGTTATTTATAATTTCCGCTGACGGCGGCTTGTTTTTTGCCGCCTGATATTATAATGAACCGATTTTTTGCAATAATTCATTGAAATACTTTGCTTTCTGAAAAAATTATGGTAATTGCTATTGCATTTTGTGAAAGTGTGTGCTAAAATAAATCGGTAAAATACTTATGGAGGTTTGATTATGAGTGCTTTGCAGTATGTATTCGGAGCAGTTCTTATAATTCTTGCGATTTTCCTTATAATTGTTGTTCTTCTTCAGGAGAGCCGTTCGGCAGGCCTTTCGGGAGCTATTTCCGGCGGTGCCGACACATTTTTCGGCAAGAGTAAGGGCAGAACTATGGAACAGAAGCTCGTTAAGCTTACAAGAATTTCCGCAATCGTTTTCTTTATTCTTACACTTGGCATTACGATTTTCTTCATGTTCAAGTATTGATTAAAATTCAAAACAAATGAAGCAGGTAACTTCGGTTATCTGCTTTTTATTTTGCTCATTTTTTGTGGGCAATTTTTTTTTGCAAAAAATTTATTCTCTAAACTTCAGCTAAGGTAAGCCCGTTATGCTATAGACAACAAAAACAGCAAGGGAGTGATAAACATGAACTTCAGACACGAATTTAAGCACGAGATAGGCTATTGCGATATGCTCGCTTTGAGGTCGAGGCTGTCGGCTGTTATGCAGCAGGGCCCTCACGCAATCAACGGAAGATACAAGATTCGCAGTCTTTATTTTGATAATCTTGACGACAAGGCTTTGCTTGAAAAGGTGAACGGTGTTGACCGACGTGAAAAGTTCCGCCTTCGATGCTACAACGGCGACACATCTTTGATTTTTCTTGAAAAAAAGATAAAGGTCAACGGGCTTTGCGCAAAGGAGAAGACAGTTGTTGATCGGGAGCAGGCAATGGCTATCGTCAACGGAAATGACTTTGACAACGGCGGGAATGAACCTTTGAAGGATTTCAGAATAAAAACCGAAACGCTCGGGCTGAGACCGAAAACAATCGTTGATTACGTACGTGAGCCGTTCGTTTTCCCGGTCGGAAATGTCAGGGTGACAATGGACTACAACATCAGAACCGGAATGAACTGCACGGATTTCTTCAACAGCGACTGCGTAACCGTTCCGGCAGGGGAGGCGCCGATAATTCTTGAGGTCAAATGGAATGAAGTGCTTCCGTCACTGATAAGAGACATAGTGCAGATTCCAAGTACACGCACATCGGCTTTTTCAAAATATGCGGCATGCCGTGTTTACGGCTGAAATAAAAAATAAAAAAGGAGTTGCTTTTTATGAGTTTTAACGACATTTTCAAATCAAGTTTTTTGGAGAACATAACCTCCGTTTCACCGCTCGATATGGTGATTTCACTGGCACTTGCATTCGGCATAGGCCTTTTCATCTTTTTAATTTATAAAAAAAGCTTCGCCGGCGTAATGTATTCGTCAAGCTTAGGCGTAACTCTTGTGGCACTGACAATGATATCAACCTTTGTAATTCTCGCCGTAACCTCGAATGTGGTTTTTTCACTCGATATGGTCGGTGCGCTTTCAATTGTAAGATTCAGAACGGCAATCAAAGAACCGCTCGACATTGCGTTTCTCTTCTGGGCAATTGCCGCAGGTATCGTTCTTGCCGCATGTGCAGGTGTTCTGATACTCGGAGTCGCATTAGCGTTTGTTTACAGAAAGAAAAGCTAAAAATAAGGGGCGGTTCAATGTAAACTGCCCCTTAAAGTTATTTGATAATTTTTACATATTTCGGATCGTTTGATCCGTGGTAATCATATACTACATTTGTTTTGCGTATCCGATATATTTTTATTTTGTTGGATTCTTTGAGCAGTACGGTTCCTATGTATTCCTTTGGCATAAATGGCGGAAATTCTTTCCTGAGCGTGCAGTGCCAAAAGCTCGTTTTCAGTGAAACAAGATCACAGCCGATTGTCACAATGTATGTGTATTTCGAAGTATCAAGCTCCAGTTTTGACGGATCTATGCCGATATCCCGCAAGCGTTCCGGGGATGTGCTTATGACTCCGTTCTCATAATCGCTGACGGAAAACCAGAAAATATTTTGCATCTCTTCGCTGATTTCCTGCGGCTTGTCAAAGGAATAAACCTCGGTAAAATTATATCTGTGCTCAAGAAATATTGAATTAAGAACAACAATTGTCAAAACTATTGCAGCTATTATAAATAATTTTCTTTTTCCTTTCATCTTTTCCGCTCCCTAAATCAACCGTCATAAACGCCCATTATAACAATACCGGTGACGGTGAGAAGGATGCACACATAGTGTTTCCACGAAAGCTTTTCCTTAAGGAAAATTCTGCCCCAGAGGACGGATGCGGCGCAGTAAGCGGAAATAATCGGCGCCGAGAGGGCAAAGTGCTCACAGTCGGCAATGGCATAGATATATGCAAACTGACCTGCCGTTTCAAACGCTGCGCCGATATATTTCGGAGCTTCCTTTTTCGGAAAGAACTTATCCTTCTTGATGAATTTAACATAAATGAAGCAAAGTATGCCGCAGATGAGGAATGTCAGTTCATATGAAGTGTTGGCGGCATCCTCGTCAAGCTTTTCAAGAACAAGGCTGTCGGCAAAAGATCCGAGTGCATCAAGCAGACAGTAAATAATCGGCAAGAGAATTGCGAGAACACTTTTTGTATATTTATAGTTGCTTTTGCTCTGGCGTGCCGCTCTCAGGTCATCATCCTCTGTCATTTCGGCAATGCTGAGTCCGACAATGCCGATGGCAACAAGGGCGATTGCAATGTACTGAGCCTTAACGAGTACGGCCATTCCTGTGATTATGCTGATAATAGAAGCCAATGAACCGGATGAATTGCATATCGGAGAGGAAATCGAAAGCTCGATAAAACGAAGTCCGACATAGCCGATCGTCATTGACGATATGTAAAGGAATGAGACGGGCAAATAGGTGAGCATGGTTTGAAAAGTGAAGTCAACGTCGGTAAAAATAAGCGTGTATGCAGCATGAAGGCCCATAACAACACCGACTGCGGTGACCATCTTCAGTGCGCTGTGTTTATCCTTTGAGTCGGCGCAGCCGATTTTTGAAAATAAATCCGAAAAGCTCCAGCAAAGCAGAGCTGCAATAGAAAAAATAAACCATTTCATAATAATAACAACCTCAATATACTAATTTTTTTTCAACATATAGCGTCCCGTCGGCAAGGCTGATTTTGCCTAACCCGAGGAACTTCTTTGCGGGAGAATAAACACGGCAAAAGCCGTCGTTTTTTTGGCCCTTGATTCTATTGAGGTCGAGTTCTCCGCCGTTTTCAAAGCGTATCGCCTGCTTTTCGCTGACATTGACTGCAGTGTAGCAACGAAGCATTTCGTCACACGGGGTGATCAGTTCGTCAATTCGTCCTTCGTCGGCAAGCCGCCGAACGGTTTCAAGTGTAACGGTTTTGTCTATTGAAACTCCGTTGGCTTCAATGCGTCTGAGTGCGGTTATTACTGCCCCGCAGCCAAGTTCAGAGCCTATGTCGGCGGCAAGCGAGCGTATATACGTCCCGGCACTGCATGAGACCTCGATCTCAAACTCGTTATTTTCGTCCGGAACGTCAATAAGCTTTATATAGCGAATAACAACATTTCTTGCTTCTCTTTCTATTTCGATGCCCTGACGGGCAAGCTTATATAACCTGACGCCGTCCTTTGAAACGGCGGAATACATCGGAGGAAGCTGACTTATTGAGCCGACAAAACGGTTGATTACCCCGTTGAGTCTGTCAACGCTGACGTTAACAGGATTTTTCTGAAGCACCGTACCTGTTATATCGAGCGTGTCTGTGACGGTGCCGAGTAAAACTTTTGCACGGTAAGTCTTGTCGTGAGTCGGCAGGTACTGTGAAAATCTCGTCGCTCCGCCGAGCATGACAGGAAGCACGCCGGTTGCCATTGGATCGAGTGTGCCGGTGTGTCCTGTTTTATTTATTTTCAGTATTCTCTTGACTCTGTTTGCCGCAACAAAGGACGTAAGTCCTTCAGGCTTGTCAAGAAAAATGAATCCTGTCAAAATTATCCCTCCGTGAGAGCATAGTGCGGTTGAATTATACATTATAGACGAAAAAAAGTCAAATATTATCTATGTATCAGAGCGATTGTCACATTGAAAACATAAAAAGTTTGTGCAATTAAAATATTTGTGTCAATATAAGTACAATTTTAATTGTTAAAACAACCAAAAAATATCTGTTAAATTTGTTACAATCTTCAAAAATTGAGAAAACAACGGATTTTTTGTTGACATTGATTAATTAATGGGATATCATATAAACGTATCTTAGTCCTGTGAGGTGTGCGTATGAGCAAAATTCCGATAAATTCGGATAAAGTTTATGCGGCACGTTACGGCGATAAAGCAGCAATGAATGAACTGATTTCATCTCTTGCGCCGACTGTTGAGTGCATTGCCACAGGCTATGTCGGACGGTGTCCGATGAGCCGGAGCGATCTTATTCAGGAGGGCATGATAGGTCTTCTCGGTTCTGTTTACGGGTACGACCCTGATGAGGGCGTGAGGTTTGAGACCTTTGCAACGGTTTGCATTTCCAATCGCATCAAAAGCGCCGTGCGAAATCAACTGCGGAGCAAGCATATGCCGCTCAACGGATATGTTGACATTGACGGCGTTGAAATCAGCGATGATATGTCTGACCCGCAGACGATGATAATTATGCAGGAACGGTTCGAGGATCTCAGCGAGAGTATCGAAAAAAAGCTGACGGATCTTGAAAAAGATGTGCTGAGGCTCCATATCGGAGGTCATAATTACAGTTCTATTGCCGAAATGCTTTCAATAAGCGTCAAAAGTGTTGACAATGCTTTGCAAAGGGCAAGAAAAAAGCTCAAGGAAAAATGATACCCCTATGCCTGCGCTGTACATAACGTTTAAGGACGTGCGCAGAGCGTAAATAAAATTTAGCGAGGTAAATTATCATGTACGAAGACAAGACGTTAGTATGTAAGGATTGCGGTCAGGAGTTCACTTTCACCGCAGGCGAGCAGGAGTTCTACGCTGAGAAAGGCTTTGTTAACGAGCCGCAGCGCTGCAAGGCTTGCCGTGATGCAAGAAAGAATGCAGTCAGAGGCGAGCGCGAAATGTTCGAGGCAACATGCGCTAACTGCGGCGGCGTAGCTAAGGTTCCTTTCCGCCCGAGAGAAGACCGTCCTGTATATTGCAGCGAGTGCTTTGCAAAGATGAAGGAAGAGGGCTAATTACCGAATAATTGAGGAGCTGTATCAGAGTTCGTAAAAGCGAACAACGGTACAGCTCCTTTTTTGTTTTAAGTCGAAATTCACAGATTGCCGTGAATGCCTTAAGAATTTGAAAAGCCTTTAAGAAAATCATCTACGTCAAAGCTTTCAACGGTTCCCTTTGCCATATCGGGTTTTGAAGTCTTAGGCGGATTATATTGTCCCTTCGGCTTACCGAAATCCTTAAGATAACTGTCAATTTCCTCCTCGGAAAGCTCCCCGTTATGCGGCAAGGCGGATTGAACCGTGTTTTCTTTTATAATCTCTTTGAATTGACTCGGGCTTATCTCGGCTTTATCGTTGAAAGCCTCAATGTTAATTACTTCTTTTTCCTCATGCGTTTCAATCGGCGCTGCATTTTTTGTTTTTTCTTTTGCTGCGACGGTTGATCTTTTTTCGCTTGTTTTTTCTTCGACGGATTTGGCTGAAGAAGCTTTTTTACAATATATTGCAACCAAAGCAAGGGAGATAAGCTGAGTTGCAAGCATATGGATCATAAAGAGCCATTTGGTGCTTTGATCTACAATATGGAGGCTGTTTGCAAGGAAAACATAAAGAAAGTTGTCGATAATCGAAATATATACCGCTCCGCTTACTTTTGCAAGCATGCCCCATTTCAAGCCCGTTATAAACTCGTGAACAAGATAAAAAATAACTACAAATGTCGCAAGCTTTACAATATCCTCACTGTAGTAGTTCATGGCAAAATTTCGTATCAATTTCGGAATAACGAATGTCATGTAAAGAAGTGCCTGAAAAATGTTTGCCACCTTAAGGGTCGTAAGCTTTTCAAGCTTGTGGAGCAAAAATCCGCGGAAAAACATCTCCTTGAAGCAGGCGGCAAAAAGAGAAGTCAAAATATAAATCGCAATACATAAAGCCGGTGTGAGATATCCCTCGGTTTGCACATAGCTGAGGCTCGGAGGAGTGAAATTGATATCAATGGCATTTGGATAGAGTATCTTAAAAAATATATATTCAAATATTGAAACAGTTGCAATCGGGACAACGGAAAAAAAAGTGCCGAAAATAAATGCGGATTTCAGTTTAGTTGCTTTTCTGCGTATACCAAAGGTTATGAAGTGTTCCCTTTTGAATACAACTGTCATCAAAAGTACTGTTAAGCAAAGAAAACGCGAATAAAAATTATCGCCGAGAACCGTGAGATCGGATTTGAGAAAAAACACATCCAAACAGTATATTACAAGCATTATAAGATACATTGAAATAAGATCAGGTAATGCTTTGCCTTTCGGATTGCTCATCGGCTCACTCCTTTTTAAGTATTTTTCGCTGTAATTATATCATGGATTGACAGACTAATCAATACAACAATAAAAATTTGATTCCCATGCAGGGACGTAAGGATGATGAGCAAAATAAATTCTGTAATCCCGACATATCGAACTGATTTTCAGCGGCAGAGCGAACAGGTCGCTGTTGCGATGATAGGCGCAAACATAAAGCTTAGGGCGAAAGGTTTTTATTGTTTTCACGGCTCCGTCAAGTGCCTTCTCTTCGCTGCCCTCTATGTCCATTTTTAACAGAGTAATTTCTTCTCCCTTGAGAATACCGTCAACGCTGTTTGCATCAACTTTAATTTTGCCGAACGATGAAAGCTTTGAATTTCTTCCCTTTTTCTTTTCAAAGAAGAGGGTTTCTTTTTTATCCCATGCCGCAAGATTAAATCTCTCGATTCTTGAAAGCTCGGATGTTTTGTCGAATAGTTTTTTGTAATTTTTTTCATCGGCCTCAACGGCATAAATTTTTTGATATTTGTTATCGGTTACGTTGAGTAATTCTCTTATTGTGTCACCGTCATAAGCGCCGAGATCCATGATAATTTCATTATCGCCCGGGCGAAGATAATCGGAATATATTTCTTCTTTTTCTCTCTCGCATTTAAAGAGATATTCCGTTTTACCGCTGACTTTAAAATTGAGAACATCAATATAGCTTTGCCGTGATTTTTCATCGCTCAAAAGAGAATACGCTTTATCAAATTCGCTGTCATGTTCTTTAATATATTCTCTTGAAAAAATTCCGTCGCCGACAACGGGAACGTCGGGAAAATAAAGCGTGTGTTCCTTTGAAAGCTCCTTAACTCTCGCAAGCATTTTTTTGTCATGAACCGCAAATGCCATTACAATAACGAAATCATTGTATTTCTCCTGGACTTCTGAATATTTCAGCACCTTTTTGCCGTGGAAGCTGTGACCCCTTACAAACTCGTCGCTTGCAAAAATATCGGCAAAATCAACGCCGATACTTTGAAGCTTTTCGATAATCATATCCGCTCCGTTTCCCATGCCGTAAATAACGATGGGAAGAGTTGTTTTTATTAACGAATCCCAGACGTTTTTTTCGTGAATTTTTTCAATCATTATTTCATCGCTTTCTATTGCTTAATTGCCTTGTTTTATGATATACTAAACTGAAAAAATAATCAAGGCTGTGATGAAATGATTTTTATGTTCAAAGACATAAAAATAATTGCCGACGGGGAAAAAGCAAAATTCGCCGCCGAGCTTTTCGCGGAAGAAATTGAAATCAGAACAAGTAAAAAGCCGCCCGTTTTCGACAAAAAAACAGGCGAATGTTACGTTGAACTGAAGCTCGTTGACGAGAGCGGAAGCGAAGATTTTTCGATTGAACATGAAAAAGAAATAATTACGGTTACGGCGCATCGTTTGCGAGGCTTGATTTACGGCTACTCTGTCTTTCTCAGAAAATGCAGGGTGATTGACGGTGAGCTTGCACTGACGAAAGATATAAGCGAAAAATATTCACCGTATATGCCTATAAGAGGTCATCAGCTCAGCTATACGGACATGAACAATACATATGAGACGTGGGACGAAAAGCAATACGAAAGATATATCCGTGATTTGATGATGTTCGGAACGAACACGGTTGAGGCGTGTCTCGGCGACGATGAAAAGCACACGGATTTGATGAAATACAGCTTTGAAGAAATCACAAAAATTAAATCGCAAATTTGCGAAAGACTTGATATAAATTTTTCAATTTTCTGCGCTTATGCAAAGAGACTTTCCGACGAAGAAAGCAGCGATTATTTCTGCGGCTGTTGTCATAATATACCGAAATTTAATTTTTATTTTCCGCCGGGAGGAGATCCGGGTGATTTGCAGGCTGAAGACTTTTTTGTGCGCTGCAAAAAAATAAAAAAAGATCTGCAAAAGGAATTTCCGGACATTGAGCTTTGGCCGTCGGCTCAGGCTCCGCATCAGTATGCCGATTGGGGCCAACGGTTTATAAAAGAAATGGCAAAAATGCCCGAGGAAATCGACGGACTTATTTACGGGCCGAATCATCCGTTTACGCTTGATGAAATGCGCCGCTTTGTTGATGTTAAATACCCGATAAGATACTACCCGGATATTTGCCACAATTTGCGCTGTGAAATTCCCGTTCACTTTGACCGTGACGATTGGCACTACGCCTATGCCGCAACGCTCAGCCGTGAAGCAATCAACCCGAGACCGAGCGAGTACAGGCTGATTCACCGCCTGACGAAGCAATATGTTTGCGGCAGCGTTTCTTATTCCGAAGGGGTTAATGACGACGTTAATAAATTCGTTTTCGGCGCACTTGATTTTGACCCCGATGCCGACCTCCGTGAAATTCTCAGGGATTATGCCCGTGCGTTTTTCTACGGCGAGGACTGCGAAAAAATCGTTGACGTGATTTTTGGAATGGAGCAGAGCTGGAACGGTGACCCCGCTGAGAATTGGTCGGTTGAAAATGTATACAGGGCGCTTATTGAAATAAAATCGGATAAGCTAATGAAAAACTGGAGATATGTTCTTTTCCTTTTCCGAGCGAGCTGTGACAAAATTGTTCGCGACAGAAGAATTTTTGAGCTTGATTTGATTGATGACGCAAGGACTCAGATAAGAAAAGGCAATATTGAGCTTGCAAAAGAAATTCTTTCAACGGATTTTGACGAAGAATATAAAGATTTGCGAGCGGAATTATTCCCGCTTGCAGAGAAGCTTTTTAATCTTATCGGAATGCAGCTTGATGTTGAGCATTTCGGCGGAATGAACGTCGAAAGAGGTTGTGTTCTTGACACGATCGATATGCCCGTGACGGACAGAAATTATCTTCTTAATAAAATCAAAAGTCACCCCGACAGCGATTATCTTGCTGAAATATTTGACAGGAACAGGGTTGAAAAGGACGAGTATTATTTCTCGTTTGCCGAGCACGGCTTTGAGGTCTGCGGCAAGCAAAAGGGCGAATTCTATATGAATTTCCAAGGGGACGGTAATGCCGATGCAAGGCTTCCGATGTGCATTACCAAGGTTTATGACCATTTCAATTTTAACTGTAATGTTGCGGGGCTGACAGGCGGCGATTATAAGCTGCGAGTGACATATAAATCACGCCCGAACGAAAAAATAAATCATCATAAAATTACAGTGAACGGCAACGTTATTTATGACGGGCCGCAGTTCGGCGGCAGACGTGACGGGGAGTACGAAAAGAAATTCCTTGCCGACGGATATCAAAGTATTGTCTATGATGTGCCGAAAGATTTTTTGCAAAACGGTTGTGCCGAGCTTGAAATTACAGAGCCGCTCGACGGCTTTATGATAAGCGAATTTCGCTTTGTGAAAAAGAGGTGAGCCAATGCCGAAATACAGTGTTTTGCTGACGGTTTACAACAGTGAAAAATATCTCGATGAATGCTTCAATTCGATTTTGTGCCAGACCTTTAACGATTTTGAGGTGGTTGTTGTCGATGACGCCTCGACGGATTCAAGCGGAAAAATATGTGATAAATATGCCCGAAAAGACAGCAGAGTTAAGGTTATTCACAAGGCAAACGAAGGAGTAAACGTTGCCCGTAAAACCGCTTTTGAAAATTCAACGGGAGATTATATTCTGACCGTTGATTGCGATGACATAATTGATCATGATTTAATTGAAACGGTTGACGGAATTTTTGAAAAATATTCCTGCGATATTGTCATGTTCGATCTGTCGATTTTCGACAACAAAACGGGCAAGGTTACAATAAAAAAGATGTCCGAAAAAAGCTGCTTTTACGACAAAAAAAATAAAAAAGAATTGTATTTGATTTTGCTGAATCGCTGCATGAATTCACTTTGTACAAAATGCTGCCGCAGAGAAATTTACGGCAGGTCGTTTGACTTTTTGAAATATCTTTCGATGTGTCACGGCGAGGATTGGTTCCAATCGGCAATTCAGGTTTACAAAATGAAAACAGGCTATTATCTTCAGCGACCGATGTATCATTATCGAAACCTCGGCTCGAGTCTTTCTCACAGCTTTGACCTCGACTCATTCAGACTCAATTCCGATTCGCTTTCGGACGTGAAAGCGATGATTATTGATGACGGATATTTTGACGCCGAAGTAAAAGCGATGTGGAAGGCATATGCAAGGAAGGTTGTCAATACTCTCTTACTCGGACTTTCTGATTCCGGTATGAGCATGAAAGAAAAAATCGGCACGGTCAAATCAGTGGCCGATACCGATATTTATAAAACTGCGATTGATAGCGATGCCGATTACGGTTCGTCAAGAATGACAGTTCTTAAATTCCGCTTGCTTAAAAACAAAATGTACAGATTGCTTTTTGCGCTGATGAAAAGCAGAGGTTCAGGATCTTTTTAAACGGAATATTCGACAAAGTGATGATTGATTATTAATATGATTTTTAGTTTACCGGAAGAAAATATAAGGATAAAACAGAAAAAAGCTTGCATAATTTAAAAATATATGGTATATTTATAATCACCGAAAGGGAGTAGTCGGCGAAAACCGTTACATTCAGCGTCAATTCGGTCAAAAAGACCCGCTTTTGTATTAAATGACGAGACTTTTATTGCTATTGCAGTAGAAGTCTCTTTTTTTATGCCGATTCTTCCAAAAATTTATAAAAAGGAGTTTGTTTATGGATTTTTTCTCTTTTCTGTATCAAAATGCCGTAGATAATTTTGATTACAGAATGCTCATCATGTGGGCGATAGGCGGATTGCTGATTTTTCTTGCAATCAAAAAGAATATGGAGCCGACGCTGCTTTTGCCGATAGGCTTCGGCGTTATTCTTGTTAACCTGCCGCTCTCGGGAGTGGTTGACCGTGTGGTAAACGGCTTGCCGCAGGAGGGTGCGCTAAGTATTCTCTACAAGTCAGGAATCGCAAATGAGCTTTTTCCGCTGATACTTTTTATCGGCATAGGGGCAATGATCGATTTCGGACCGATTCTTGCAAATCCGAAGCTGATGATATTCGGTGCGGCAGCGCAGTTCGGAATATTTTTTACCCTTTGCACATCGTCAATGTTTTTTGACATAAAGGACGCTGCGGCGATAGCAACGATCGGAGCGGCAGACGGCCCGACCGCAATAGTGGTTGCTCAAATGCTGGATTCGAAATATCTCGGCGCAATAATGGTTGCGGCATATTCATATATGGCACTTGTACCTATCATTCAGCCGCCGGTAATAAAGCTGCTTACGACGGAAAAAGAGCGAAAAATACGAATGAAATATAAGCCGAGTCAGGTTTCAAAGCTTACAAAAATACTGTTCCCGATTGTGATAACAATAATTGCCGGAGTTGTTTCGCCAAACTCCGTTGCACTCGTAGGATTTCTCATGTTCGGAAATCTTATCCGTGAATGCGGTGTGCTTGATTCGCTGTCTGAAACGGCGCAAAGAGTGCTTGCAAATCTTGTCACGATTTTTCTCGGAATTACCATTGCGACACAGATGCAGTTTGACAAATTTCTTCGGAGGGAGACGCTGCTTATTCTCGGCCTCGGATTTATAGCGTTTATATTCGATACTGCAGGCGGTGTTATTTTTGCAAAATTTTTAAATCTTTTCCTCAAGGAAAAAATCAATCCTATGATTGGTGCCGCCGGAATTTCGGCTTTCCCGATGTCGGGCCGTGTTGTTCACAAAATAGGCCTTGCCGAGGATCCTCATAACTTTTTGCTTATGCAGTCGATGGGCGTTAATGTTTCGGGTCAGATTGCCTCGGTAATTGCCGGCGGACTCATACTTAACTTTTTTGCATGATGAAAGGAGATTTATTTATGAATTTATTAGGTTTTAATCCGTACGCTTTCATAGAAACGCTCCCGTATATGGGAAAAGGTATGCTTGGAATTTTTATTGTTATAGGAATTATAATAATTTGTGCAACAATTTTGAATAAGCTGACAGGAAAGAACAAATCAAAAGACAATAAATAAAAACAGCCGCAAAGCAAGCATCACAATTTGCTTTGCGGCTGAAATTTTGTCTTATTCAATACTCATTGTCGCATAGGCGTTCAATGACATATCGGCGGTATTGCCACCGATGAATTCATAATAGCCCTGTGCGCCGACCATTGCGCCGTTGTCGCCGCAATATTTAAGCTCGGGGGCGAAAAGCTCCCAGCCGTTCTTTTTGCAAAGAGACTCCATATCCCTGCGGAGAACCGAGTTGGCCGAAACGCCGCCGGCAAGCACGATCTTTTTATAACCGAGGTCCTTTGCCGCTTTCTCCGTATTTTCGGTCAGGCAACGCACAACCGCCTTGATATACGATGCGCCAAGGTCGGGAACGTTTATCTCCTCGCCCTTCTGCTTTGCGATATTTATGGTGTTCAATGCGGCTGTTTTCAGTCCCGAAAAGCTGAAATCGTAAGGTGCGCCGTCAACTCTCGGGTGCGGCATTTTGTATGCCGTCGGGTCGCCGTCCTTTGCAACACGGTCAAGGTTCAGACCGCCGGGGTAGGGCAGACCCATTGCTCTTGCCGCCTTGTCCATTGCTTCCCCTGCCGCATCGTCATGCGTGTAGCCGACGATTTTAAATTTCGTATAGTCCTTAACCTCGACAATGTGACTGTGTCCGCCCGAAACAACGAGGCAGAGAAATTCAGGCTCAAGCTCGGGGTGAGTGATGTAGTTTGCGGCAATGTGTGAGCGCAGGTGATGAACGGGAACAAGCGGAATACCGCTCGCAAGCGACAGACCCTTTGCGTAATTTACGCCGACCAAAAGTGCGCCGATAAGTCCGGGCGCATATGTAACGGCGATTGCCGAAATGTCGTCAAGAGTACAGCCTGCATCGCTCAGAGCCTTGTTGACAACGCCGGAAACGGCTTCGACATGGCGGCGCGATGCAATCTCGGGCACAACTCCGCCGTAGATAATATGTTCCTGCACCTGAGAAGCTACAACGCTTGACAGTACCTTTCTGCCGTCCTCAACGACGGCGGCCGCAGTCTCGTCACACGAGGATTCGAGGGATAATATTTTCATTTGATATCACATTCTTTCAATGTCATGATGACCGCATCTTCGGCGGGATTTGTATAGAAATTTTTACGCTCGCCTGCCGTTTGGTAGCCGAGCTTTTTATATAGCGAAATCGCTTTTTCGTTGCTTCTGCGAACCTCAAGAGTGATGAATTCACACTTCCTGCCGAACGCATTTTCCTGCGCCGTTTTGAGAAGCTTTTCGCCGATGCCGAGCCGCCTGTAATCGGGGTGCACTGCGATATTGTCAATATATGCCTCGCCGCAAACCTCGTGAACTCCGATGTAGCCGAGAACATTTTTGCCCGACTGAGCGACGAGAAAACGAGCGCTTTCATTATCAAGCTCCTCGGCGATCCCTTTTTCCGTCCACGGAGCGGAGAAGCAGAGTTTTTCTATCTCGGCAATGTCGGAAACGTGCTCGGCGGACATGGGCTTGATTTCGGCAGTCAGGGCATCGAGAAGCCTTGAAACGAAGCTTTCAATCTGATCCGCACAGGCGGAGTAAATGTCCTCGTCACCGCCGTAAGGATCGGAAATTTCAGGCTCGGGAACAATGACCTTGAATTTCGGATTCAGCGTCATTATTGCCTGCTTATGCGCCTTCGTCATGCAGACCATGAGGTCGGTTCCGTCAAAAATATATTGGTTGATCTGCCTTGAACGGTGGTCGGAAATGTCCGCACCGTGCATTCTTGCCGCCCAAACGGCAAGCGGCGATGCGCTGTCGCCCGTAAATGCACCGAGACCGCAGCTTTGGCAGGATATGTTTTCAATTTTTTTGTCGGCAATGAGCCTTTTGCAAATGCCCTCTGCCATTGCGCTGCGGCAGGTATTGCCTGTGCAAACAAAGGTAATTGTCATATTATCATCCTATCAGATAGCGGCTGTCAAGCGTTCCGTTAAAGAATTCGATAACGCTTTTGGCAGCCCTGTTGTTCATTTCACGGAAATTTTCTTTTGTAAAAGGAGCTGTGTGAGGTGTTAAGACAACATTCGGCAAACCGATAAGAGGAGAGTCCGTGCAAGGCTCATTGTCAAAGACATCAATTGCCGCACCCGAGAGCTTGCCCGATTTCAACGCATCGACAAGCGCATTTGTATCAACAATTCCGCTTCTTGCCGTGTTGATTAGAATTGCTCCATCCTTCATTTTTGAAAATATTTTTTTGTCTATCATGTTGACGGTGCTTTCGTTAAGCGGAACGTTGATTGAAACGTAATCGCTTTTTGCGAGAAGCTCGTCAAGCTCGGCGTAATTTGCACCGAATTCATCCTTGGGGTGGCGGCAATAGTAAAGCACGTCCATACCGAACGGAACGGCACGCTTTGCGATTTCCTTGCCGATTCCGCCGAATCCGATAAGGCCGAGCGTGTGACTTTTTGCGCCCGGGGTCATGATTCGCTTCCATTCGCCCTTGTTCATGCTCTCGCTTTGCAGGTCGATTCGTCTTGCAAAATAGAGGATATAAGCCATAACGCTCTCTGCAACCGAGCCTTCAACCGTACCGAGAGCACGGGCAACTGCAACGCCGTTCTTTTTGCAGAAATCAATGTCTATCGAATCGTAGCCGATTCCTCGGCGGGAAACGATTTTAAGATTTTTGCTTTCAGCTATTGCTTTATTACTTACTTTTTCGGGACCGCATATAACTGCGTCGGCGTCAAGCACAAGCGAACGTATATACTCCTTGTCCGTGCCGCTGCCTATGTCCTCTTTGCTGTGATCCTCAACCTCAAAGCCTGCATCCTGCAGCATTTGCAATGCTGTTTTGTCATCTGTCGAGAAATTTCTTGCCGTAACAACAACCTTCATTTTGCATTATCCTTTTGCGTCGTACCAGCTCTTGCCGCAATGCACATCTGCGGTGAGCTTTACCTTCATCTTACATGCATTTTCCATCTCTTCACGGATGATTTTTTGAACCTGCTCCTGCTCATTTTCGGGAGCCTCGACAATAAGTTCGTCATGGATCTGCATGATAAGCTTTGATTTGAGATTTTCTTTTTCAAGCCTGTCGTAGACACGAACCATCGCAATTTTGATTATATCTGCGGCGGTTCCCTGAATAGGCATATTCCTTGCGACACGCTCGCCGAAGTTGCGGATCATAGCATTCGATGCGGCAAGCTCGGGCAGATAGCGGCGGCGCTTGAACAGAGTCTGAACATAGCCGTCCTCCTTCGCCTTGGCAATGACATTTTTCATGTAGCTGTCAACGCCCGAAAAATGATGAAGATAGCCTTTGATATATTTGTCGGCTTCGGCTCTCGTTACGCCGATATCATGGGCGAGTGAGAATGCGCCGATACCGTAAACTATGCCGAAATTGACCGCCTTGGCACGGCTTCTCATCAACGGAGTTACCGCCTCAACGGGCATGTTGAAAACCTGCGAAGCCGTGATTGTGTGGATATCGTCGCCGTTGTTGAAGGCGGATATCATTGTTTCGTCGTTTGCAATGTCCGAGAGAACGCGCAATTCAATCTGCGAATAATCGGCATCAACGAGCACACAGCCTTCCTTGGCAATAAAGAATTTTCTCAGCTCGCGTCCGACGGGAGTTCTGACGGGAATGTTTTGAAGATTAGGTTCGGTCGATGATATTCGACCCGTCTTTGTCTCGGTTTGGTTGAGCGTCGAATGAATCCTGCCGTCAGGCGCAATGCATTTCTGCAAGCCGTCGCAGTAGGTTGATTTGAGCTTTGCAAGCGTTCTGTATTCGAGAATGAGCGAAACTATCGGATAATCGGGTGCAAGACCTTCAAGCACGTCGGCATTGGTCGAATAACCCGATTTTGTTTTTTTCTTTGCCGGCAGTCCGAGCTTTTCAAAAAGGATTGTGCCGAGCTGCTTTGGCGAATTTATATTGAATTCCTCGCCTGCAAGGTCATAAATCTCGCTGACCAGGGAGTTGATTTTTTCTTCAAGCACCGCTCCGTATTGTTGAATGCTCTCACGGTCAACAAGAAATCCCGTAACCTCCATTGAGGAAAGCACCTTTGAAAGCGGCATTTCAATATCGTATAGGAGCGAAAGCTGGTCATTTTCTTCAATTTGTTTGATAACCTTTTCCCATGCGCCATTTAAAGCGGCGGTTTTGAGAGCAGTCTCATTTTCCTCGCTTATCTCGGGGCAGAGCGCACCGTATTCCTGTGCCATTCTGACAGGCGAATAGTCGCTCGCCGAGGGGTTGAGAATATAGCCGGCAATCATAATGTCGCTTACTTTTCCTTTTATCCGAACGTCACGCATGAACGCCCATGAATAGAGCTGCTTGGCATCGCAGGTTATTTTTTCGATTTTTTCATTTGAGAGAATATCGGCAAGCTCAGAAGCAAATGTGAAGCTGTTATTATCAACAACGGCAATAAATTCGCCGCAGTCGAAAGCGATTGAAATTATATCGCCGTCCGAAAATTCGGGAATGAAATAAGCCTTATCGCCGAGCCTGATTTCCGAGAGCGACTCAAGGTGCTTGACAGAAACGCTGACTGTTTCGATATCGGTCTGCTCGCCTTTGCCGAGGTCAAATTTTTCAATCATTTTAAACATTTCAAGCGAAGCAAGAAGCCTTGAGGCCTTGCCGCTGTCGGGAACGGACGGAATGTAGAAATCCATGTCCGTATCAATCGGAGCGTCCGTGCGAATGGTGCCGAGCGTGTGGCTGAGCATTGCGCTGTCCTTGGAATTGACGAGCTTTTCACGGAGCTTGTCCTTTATTTCAATTGTATCAATGTTACTGTAAATGTTTTCAACCGAGCCGAAGCGCTGAATTAAATCTCCTGCGGTCTTGGGACCTACTCCGGCAACTCCGGGAATATTGTCCGAGCTGTCGCCCTGGAGAGCCTTTATTTCAATCATCTGCCACGGTTCAACGCCGTAGTCCTCTTTGATTTTTGCTTTGTCATAGGGGATTGTCTGAGTTTTGCCCATCTTGGTTGAAGCGAGAAGAACGGTCGTCGTGTCGCTGACAAGCTGTAAGCTGTCACGGTCTCCCGTTGCTATGAAGCACTTGTCACCGTCCTTCATCTGAACCGAAAGCGTGCCGAGAATGTCATCGGCTTCCCATCCCGCTTTTTCGACAACCTTGTAGCCCATGAGTGTCAAAAGCTCCTTGAGAACGGGCAGTTGCTGCTTAAGCTCCTCGGGCATGGCATGGCGGCCTGCCTTATATTCGGGATACATTTCGTGACGGAAGGTCGGCTTCTTGACGTCAAAAGCAACGGCAACCCTGTCCGGTCGGCAATCGTCGAGAAGCTTATGAAAAATATTCATGAAGCCGTAAATTCCGTTTGTATATTTGCCGTCCTTGGTGCTAAGGAGCTTTATTCCGTAAAAAGCACGGTTAATTATACTGTTGCCGTCAATAACAAGAAGTCGCATTTTATTTCACCTTACTTAATTTAGCGTTGATTTTGTCGCGGTCGGGTGTGACGTTGACCGAGTAGTAAACGTGGTATATGACCTTACCGTAGGGCGCACCCTGTGGCTTTTTGAGATTTTTAACATATGTGTAGTCAACCGGTACAAGCTTTGCGTCACGAGCCTTTGAGTGGTAGGCGGCGATTTCGGCCGCTTCAACTATCGCTTCGTCGCTTATCTCCCTGTTGTCGCTGACTATTATAACGTGAGAGCCGGGAAATTTCTGTGTGTGAAGCCACATATCATTTTTTGCGGCCGTTTTAAGTGAAAGCTTATCGTTCTGCACATTGTTTCTGCCGACGAGAACCCTAAAGCCGTCAGTTGTCCTGTATTCAATAGGCGGCAAGGTCTTTGATGATTTTTTATCAGTTCCGCGCTTTTTCTTGACGTAACCGCCAAGCGAAAGCTCGTTGCGAATTTCGTCAATTTCAGCCTGCGTGTCGGCTCTCTCAAGTGAGTCGGCAACCGTTTCAAGATAGGCAAGCTCCTGCTTGCTCTCCTCAATGAAGCCGGTCAAAAGCTGCTCGGCAGTCTTCGCCTTGCGATATTCCTTGAAGTATTTTTGTGCGTTCTGCGACGGGGATTTTGACGGGTCGGCTTTAATTCTAATCGGTTTGTTTCCGTCATAGTAATTTTCAAGGTCGTAGAAAAGCGCACCTTTTTCGAGTCTGTAAAGGTTTGCGTTGATAAGCTCGGCATTGATTCTCAGCTTTTCTCTGTCCGCACAGTGAGCCAGCTCCGCCTGCCTCAGACTGAGCTTTTTTGAAACTCTCGATATTGCGGAATTGAGAAGCTTTACCAAGTCCTGCCCCTTTTGCTTTGTGCGTTCGAGTCGGTCACATTCATAGTAGAACTCGTCAAGAAGCTCGGAAAAACTTGACTTTATCTCCGTTCTGTAGCGGTCTCCGTACTGTTTTATTGGAAAGAAAGAGAAGTCAACCGGCTTGCCTGTCTCGTCCTTGAGCATGAAAGGAACGCCCGGTTCATTCATAATAATATTGCGTAAACTGTCGAGATTTTCGGAGAGATACTCAAAGCCCTTGTCGCTGACCTCGTCTGTGTAAAGCTCACCGAACTCTCCGCAAAGTTCACGGCAGGTGAGAGGAGAGGCACCCTGCAAGGTGCTGAGAACGGCAGACGAAAGAGACTTTGACGGGAAAGTCTTAATCTGTGCGATAATGTTCTCCGTCGTGTGATCCTTTATATTGAGCTTGCTCTGCGGCGGCGGTGCAATATATTTGAAGCCGGGCAGAATCTGACGGACCGCCGACTGGCTGAGGTCAACACGTTTGATTGCGTCAACGATTTTTCCGTCGCCGTCGAAGAGAATGATATTTGAATATTTTGCCATTATCTCGATTGAGAGAATGAGTTTTATTTTATCGCCGATTTCGTTTGTGGCATTGAAGTCGAGGTAAAGTATACGGTCAAGACCCGATTGGCGGATATCGACAAGCTGAGCGTTGAGCAGCTTTTTTCTCATCAGCATACAAAACATCGGTGGAACAGCCGGGTTCTCGGGCGCATGTTCTGTTAGATGAATTCTCGGGCTGTTGCCCCTTATCGAAAGAAAAAGCTTCTTCGCTCCGTTTTTGCCGCGCAGGTGAATAACCAGCTCCTCACGGGAGGGCTGGTGTATTTTTTCAACTCTGCCGAATGAGATTTCTCTGAGCAGTTCGTCTTTAATTTTGCTGAGAAATATTCCGTCAAGTGCCATAATTACCTCAAATGAATTTTATCGGATTTTCCTGTTTAATGTCAATAATTTCAATGTCGGGGAACTGTGCCTGCAATTTTTTTACAAGAACGGGAACAACAACTATTTCCGTTTCGTAATGTCCCGCTGCGATGAGCGTTATGCCTGCCTGAACACAGTCGAGAAAGTTATGATGCGATGCGTCGCCCGTGATAAAAGCGTCAATTTCACCTGCCGCTTCAATTAGCGAACAGCCTGCGCCTGTGCAGATCGCAATTTTTTCGATTTTTCTGCCTGCGTCGGCATAGCGCACCTTCGTGTTGAGCGTTTTTGCGATTTTGCCTGCAAGATTTTCCGCCGTGGTCGGTTCAACCGTTCCGAGCCTTAATATAGGATCTTCGGTACGGGTGACCTCTATTCCGAGCAGTTTTGCAAGACTGTCGTTAGTTCCGCCGTCTGCAATGTCGAGCGGAGTGTGACAGCAGAGTGCATTGATCGAGCTTGCGACAAGCTCATACGGCACACTGCCCCTTGTCACGGATTTTATCGGGTTGAAAATGACAGGGTGGTGGCTGATTATTAAGTCCGCACCGATTGCTTTGGCTTTTTTGATTTCTTCGTGAGTGATATCGAGCACAACGGCAACCTTTTTTACTTCGGCGTCCATATCGCCGACGAGCATTCCGCTGTTGTCCCAGTCCTCCTGCGTTTCAAAGGGAGCAATGCTGTTAAGATAACCGTAAAAATCCTTTACCTTTGCCATTTTTCCACCTCTTTTATTATTGATTCAAGTCGCTCTTTTTCGCCCTCGTCACCGCCGTGTGCGTTGAGTGCGGAAAGGCGAGCTGTTATTCTTTTCAGTTTTTTATTTATGAAAGCTTCTGCCGCTTCGTCGTGGCGTGTGAGGAGACTGCCGAACATAATCTCGGCTTCGCTGTGTGATGTTATTGAGCCTGTATAAACAGCTCCGATACATATGTAAACCTTGCCGTCCTCGAAGCAGACCGTCTCGTCTGTTATATTAAAACCGTTGGCAAAAAGGTATCTGCGAACGTCCTCGTCATGCGACTGCGGCTGTAGAATAAGCTTGTATTTTTCGTTTTTTACCCATTCGGCGGCTGTCAGAATTTCGGAGATTAAAATGCCGCCCATGCCTGCGATAACAATATCGTCGGCATCATCGGGGGAAACACATTTAAGCCCATCGGAAAGGCGAAGCTGAACCCTGTCCTCAATATGATTGGAGCGGACGGTTTCCAAGGCGTTTTCCAATGGACCTTTTCTGAGGTCTGCCGCAATGGCAGACGGTATTTTGCCCGACAAAATGAGCGCTGTCGGCAGATAGGCATGGTCGGTTCCGATGTCAGCGACACGGGAACCGTAACGAACCATATCCGCCGCCGATTGAAGCCTCGGCTTAAGTCGAATCATTTGCTTGCAAGATAAGCGTTGATGTCTGCAACCATCTGCTCAACGTCAACACCGTGAACGGCGCATGCCATCTCAAGGCTCTCTCCTCTTGCCGAGGGGCAGCCGAGACAGTGCATACCCATGTTGAGGAAAAACTCGGCTGTGCCGCTGTCTGCATCAAGAATATCGCCTATAAGCATATCTTTAGTAACTTCTGTCATGTTAAAACCTCCGTTTCATACTGTTATATATATTATACACATTATTTATTATTTTTCAAGGTTAAATGCCTTTATACTCTTTTCAAAAGGGTAAAAATATGTTAGAATAAACCGAACGGAGGGTTAAAGATATGAAAAAGTTTTTGTTTTATCTTGTAGAATGGACATGGGCGCTGCCGATCAACCTTATCGGCTTCATTGCCTATATAATTTTTGCGGTCATCAAGGGCTGTAAGCACGAAAGATTTTTCAATGCGACGGTTACATATGTGCCCGGCGACTGGGGCGGAATTTCATTCGGAACGTTTATCTTTATGAATCCCGACCGACCGGATGACTGGCTTCGGGATACAAAAATTCACGAGTACGGCCACACATGGCAGGCTCTTTTGCTCGGCCCGATATGGTTCCTCGTCATTGCGATTCCGTCATTTATCTGGTGCAATTTTAAGCCCTGCATAAACTACCGAAAGAACAACAACGTTTCTTATTACTCCCTCTATTGTGAAGCTTGGGCAAACGCATGGGGACAGAAGTTCACAGGCCTCAAGCAGACGAGAATAGGAAAGTGAGTATTGAAGATAAATTCAAGGTGCGATGTGGGCATCGCACCCTACGAGTTAGTTATGACAAAGGCACGTTTCGTAGGGGTAGATGACCACATCGACCCAAAGTAAGAAGAAACCAATTTCAGCGACCCTATATGGGAACAAGAGATGATTTCGGCGGATTTGAAATAAATTATAATAGTTTCAAATCCCCACCACCGCAAGCGGTCCCCCTCCCCTTGCTTCAAGGGGAGGCTGAATACTGCGATATCTTTGATTTATGTGAAATCATTATCATTTAAACTAATGAGGAAAGTATGAAAAGAAAGAGTAATGAAAAGCTTGTGATTCTTGCCCGTAATCTCAGGAAGAATATGACAAAAGAAGAAAGAAAATTGTGGTATGACTTTTTGAGTGGATATCCTATCAGATTTTATAGGCAAAAAATTTTAGGAAAATATATTGCGGATTTTTATTCTTCAAGAG